>VOFG01004499.1_pt1 | contig 66083 bp, 99 predicted proteins | sample 5384171 | NCBI WGS metagenome assembly VOFG01 (sample SAMN12384726, study PRJNA508395) | human gut metagenome | isolation source: healthy gut F | host: Homo sapiens
ACCTTGAGTTTTTCGTACAGGCGGTTGGTGTAGGCTTCCACCCGGCCTGCGCTCAAAGTCTCCACCCTGCCGACGCACTCCTCCAGGAAGTTCAGGCGGTTTTCCACGTCTGCCTTCATCTTGGCGCCCTCGGCGGCACGCATCTCCACAAAGCGATCCAGCGCCTGCGCGGTAACGGCAGACACATCCTGCCACAGCTGCTCCTCGTCCACATCTGCGTGGCGGGTGGTCAGCACATCCGGGAAGCGGGTCAGCACGCCGGCAGAGATATCGTTCTTGACCCCCAGCTGCTGCTCGAAATATCCCGCATGGCCTGCTGGTAGCTGCGGGCCAGCTCCATGTTGACGGCCACCACCGTATCGGCAGCGTCCACATTCTGCACGGTCATGCTCAGCTCCACCTTGCCGCGGGTGATGCGCTCGTTGAGCTGCTTTTTCAGGCGGCTGTCCAGATAGCTGCAGGTGCGCGGGATGCGCGAAGAATACTCAAATAGCGGGAATTCACGCTGCGCAGCTCCACCGTGATCTCACGGCCATTGCGCACAGCAGTCCCCGGCCAAAGCCGGTCATGCTTAAGATCATAACGCTCTCCTGTTCTTACATTTTCAGTGTTTCAGCTTACAAGTTTTTCGGTATACGTATCCGCCTTTGGGTACACAAACCCATGTTACGATACATATAGTTTCATTTTACTATTCTTCGGCCCAAAATTCAAGGTGCACTGTTGCGTGCCGCCGCCAAAACCGGCCGCAATACACGGTGCAAAGCAAAAAAAGCTCTGATACAAAATCTTCCGATCCTGTATCAGAGCCAGTTTCAGTTGGTTTTATATACGCAGGTCACGCTGTTCTGCCGCAGATTTGCGTTCAGCAGCGCGCTCCACCCAGTGGATATTGTCCGCAATGGTATCGCAGGGAGACACCGTATTCTGCCGCAATGTTCTCCATGCTGCGGTACTCGCGGCGGTAGAGCAAAGGGTCAGCACCAGTTTATCCTGCATGGTGATCTTGGTAAAGCGCGGCCTGCGCCGGTGCTCCTGACAATAAGCCGCATTCAGTGCTTCCAGCATCTGGGCAAATTCCTTCCGGGTGATGCCGAAGGTAAATTCATAATCCTGCTCTGTAAATTCCGCAAGGCGCTGTACCGTGATGCTTCTCATGCAGATCACCTCTTTTTTTCCGGGGATGCCCGGGTGTCGGCTGCATCCATTTTGATTCATTATAAAATGGATGGATTTTCATGTCAATGAGCCGCCGCCCATTTTTGGGGCCAGATCCGGTGCAAAACAAAAAGGCCTCCCGCCGCAAAAAGCGAGAAGCCCTGAATCCGTTATGAAAGATCAGACGGGATGAGACTGATTGGTGTAGTCCACATGGTCGCCGTCCACGCCCTGCTTCTTGGCATTGCGCTTATCGAAGAACTTGGGAGCGACCTGCGGGAACATTGCGTAGGTCAGCACGTCCTCTTCCTGCGTTGCCCACTTGGCAGCTTCGGCCTTCAGCTTGTCCATTTCGGGCGCCAGCGTGTCGGCAAAGCGGCAGGTAATGGGCTGCTCGTCGCCAAGGATCTTCTTGGTGAACTCGGGCTTGATGGGAGCGGGAGTCTTGCCGTAGTCGCCGTGGACCAGACCCTTGAACTCCTTGGTGACCATCTTGTAGCGCTCGCCCAGGATGACGTTGAACACAGCCTGCGTACCAACGATCTGGCTGGTGGGGGTGACCAGCGGCGGATAGCCTGCATCCTCGCGGACACGGGGGATCTCAGCCAGCACTTCATCCAGCTTGTCTTCCTTGCCGGCATCCTTCAGCTGCTTGAGCATGTTGGAGAACATACCGCCCGGCACCTGATACAGCAGGGTGTTTGGCATCAACGCCCAGACTCTTGGGGCTGATCTGGCCGTTGGCGATGTACTTTTCGCGCAGCTTTGCAAAGTATGCGCGCACAACATTCAGCTGCTTCAGATCCAGACCGGTGTCGTAATCGGTGCCCTGCAGGGCAGCGACCAGACTCTCGGTGGGCATGTGGCTGGTGCCCAGGCTCAGGGGGCTCATGGCGGTATCGATGATGTCGGCACCTGCCTCGATGCCCTTCAGGATGGACATGGAAGCCAGACCTGCGGTGTAGTGGCTGTGGATGTCAACAGGGATGCTGACGGTCTCCTTCAGCTTCTTGACCAGATCGTAGCAGGTATAGGGGGTCAGCAGACCGGCCATATCCTTGATGCAGATGGAGTTTGCGCCCATCTCCTCCAGGGTCTTGGCGTAGGCTGCAAAGTACTCGTTGTTGTGCACCGGGCTCAGCGTGTAGCTGATGCAGCCCTGCACATGCGCGCCCTCTTTGTTGGCCGCTTTGATGGCGGTTTCCAGGTTGCGCGGGTCGTTCAACGCATCAAAATGCGGATGATGTCGATGCCGTTTGCAACAGACTTCTGCACAAAGTACTCAACGGCATCATCTGCGTAGGGACGGTAGCCCAGCATGTTCTGGCCGCGGAACAGCATCTGCAGCTTCTGGTGGGGCAGCTCCTTGCGCAGGATGCGCAGGCGCTCCCACGGGTCTTCGTCCAGAAAGCGGATGCAGCTGTCGAACGTAGCGCCGCCCCAGCACTCCACGGAGAAGTAGTTGATCTTATCCATTTCCGGCAGGATGGGACGCATCTCATCCATGGTCATGCGGGTGGCCAGCAGAGACTGGTGGGCATCGCGCAGGACGACCTCGGTAACCTTGATCGGCTTTTTTGGCCATGATTGTCACCTCTCCCTTAGTTCATGGAAACCAGAACGTCACCGGAGTTGACGGTGTCGCCCTTGTTGACGTTGATGGAAGCCACAGTGCCATCCTGCGGAGCAACGATCTCGTTCTCCATCTTCATGGCCTCCAGGATCACCAGCACATCGCCGGCCTTGACGGATGCACCGGCCTTGACCTTGACATCCAGAATGTTGCCGGGCATGGGAGCCTTGACGGCAACGGCACCAGCAGCGCCTGCAGCAGCCTTGGGAGCAGCAGCGGGAGCCGGAGCAGCCTTAGGAGCAGCGGGTGCGGCAGGAGCTGCAGCAGCAACAGGAGCAGCGCCTGCGGCGGTTTCCTCAACGGAAACGCTGTAAGCAACACCATTGACAGTAATATTGTAGTACTTCATGGAAGGATCCTCCAAATCAAAATCGTATCAAAAAGATTTATACAGACGATTACAGAGCCATGTTGCCGTGCTTCTTGGGCAGGCGGGCAGCACGCTTGGTGCTCAGCAGTTCCAGTGCGGCAACAACGCTTGCACGCACATTGGCTGCATCGCAGGTCAGGTCAGCAGCGCCGCAGGCAACCGCATTTGCTGCGCTGCACACCTCAGCGGTGTAGGCAGCAGCCTTTGCGTTGGTGGCGGCAATGATGTTGTCGGAAGCATCGATCTCGTCCTTGTACAGCACGCTGACAGCGGCGCTGGGCTCCAGTGCGCTGACGGTGCAGCCAGCCACAGCAATGCGCAGGTCAGCAGCGGCCAGAGTGGGGTAAACAGGGCCGACAGCCTTGCCTGCCAGAACGGTGACCTTTGCAGTGGTGGCATCGGCGTAGGTAGCGGCCAGACGGGCAGCCTCGCGGATGCCGCCGGCGATGTCATCGCTCACGCTGGGCACAAAGCCCTCGGTGTCCACAACGGTGACCACAGGCACGCTGAAGGCGTCGCACAGGCGCACAAAGCGGGAAGCCTTGGCTACGCAGTTGTGGCACAGCTGCTTGCCGGTTGCCACAACGCCCACGGCGTTGCCGCCGATGGTTGCAAATGCGGTGTAAACAGACTTGCCAAAGCCTGCGTACAGCTCCACAGCGCTGTCCTTATCGATCACGGCAGCAGCAGCCTTTGCGGGCTCGGCACCGGCAGCCAGAGCAGCAGTGGGCTGCTCGAACTCAAAGATCGCAGGGCCGGTCAGGTTGTTGGCCGGCAGCAGGCCCACGATGTGAGCAGCTTTCTCGGCAGCTTCCTCAGCAGTGGGCCACAATGGCAGCCACGCCAGCCTTTGCAGCGGCGGCTGCGGTACCGGCATCGGCCACCTTGTCGCCCTTGGCAGCAGAGGTGAACGGAGCGGTGAAGAACAGCTCTGCGCCCTCAGCCATGATGCAGACATCTGCATTGGCAGCGCTCAGTGCGCTGGTGCCGCCGCAGACACCCAGAACAACAGCCACCTGCGGGATCACGCCGGAAACCTTTGCGATCTGTGCATTCAGCTTTGCGCTGACAGTCAGCACGTCCAGACCCTCAGCCAGCTTTGCACCAACCGAGTTATAGAAGGTGACCACCGGGCAGCCAGTCTGTGCAGCCATTTCCAGAACCTTGATGTTTGCGCTTTGTTTTCTCAGGCGGCAGCCCCAGCTGCAGGCAGCGCTCACTGCACCATCAGCAAACAGTGCAGTGTCCTGCAAATTATAAGAAGAAGGTCCCACGAACCTGTTGTTCGTTTCCCTGATGCAGCAGGTCTGGTCCCTGACGCTGCGGTTCGCTCCCATGCACTATTTGAGCAACAGCAATGCTTCGGATATTTTTACCTCCCCTGCCATTATCGGCTGCATCGTTCTCATCGCCGTTCTGACGGCCTTCCGGTCGCTGTTTGAATGTTCCGTCCTGCTGCATGGACTGGACCTTGCCCGCAAGGGCGAGAGCATCCGCCTGCCTGCACTGCTGTGCACCTCCCTGCTGGACGCCTGTCATGCCTTTCTACCGCAGAACTGGCTCATTCTGGTCTACAGCGCTACGCTGATCCCTTTCACCAATTTTTTCCTTGCCGTGAATTATATCACTCAGCTTGCAGTGCCGGAATATATCATGGGCGTCATTCGTGCCAACAGCCGGTATCACCTGCTTTATCTGGCCCTCTGCGCCGCACTTCTGGTTCTCCTGATCAGCTGGGTCCTGGTGCTGCCGCTGTTCCTTCTGGAGCACAAAAGCCTGTGGCAATCGGTTCGTGAAAGCGTCGGCTATGTCCGCACGCGCATTCTCCGCACATTTCTTCTGCTGCTGCGGTGGAATGTTTCGGCCCTGCTGCGTTCTCTGCTGCTGACTGCCGCCATCGCGCTGCCGCTGTACGGCATTATCATCGGCATCGGGATGCAGAGCACGCAGGCCATGTTTGCACTGTCCCGTGCCGCGCTGACCATTGAGCTTCCCTTCTTCCAGTTTCTCATCGACTGCACCATCACCCTTGCACAGTGCACCGTTATTGCCGCGCTCTATGACTGCCTGCGGGGCAGCTTATCGTTTGAAGCGGAGGCAGACCCGGACCGCAGACCCTGCCACTTCAATGGCAGGTTGCTTCTGACCGCCGCCATTGCCGGTGCCACTTTGCTCACCTTCGTGCTTGCCGCCTGCTACTTTGTTCTGCCGGAGGACGATGCGCTGCGCTCCATGCTGGGCGGCACTGTGCCGATCGTTACGGCACACCGCGGCTATTCCGCCGCCGCACCGGAAAACACTCTGCCCGCCTTCCAGCTTGCCATTGACCACGGCTGTGAACGCGCTGAGCTGGACGTTCAGATGACAAAGGACGGTATTGTGATGGTGACGCACGACGCCAACCTGCGCCGCTGTGCCGGCCGGAACGAAAACATTTATGACCTGACTTATGATGAAGTGCGGAGACTGGACGCCGGGCGCTGGTTCGGCCAGAAATACACCGGCACCCGGATCCCCACGCTGGAAGAAGTTCTGGACCAGTGCAAAGGCAGGATCCAACTGAACATCGAGATAAAGCCCAATGCGGCCACACCTGAGCTGGAGGCAGAAACCGTCCGGATCATCTATGAAAAAGGCTTTGAGCATGACTGCGTGATCACCTCGCAAAGCTATGATACCCTTTGCAAGGTCAAGGAACTTGCCCCGGAGATCCAGACCGGCTATATCCTTGCTTTGGGCGTGGGCAGCTATTACGACCTGCCCGCCGCAGACTTTTTCAGCGTGGAGTCCACCTTCATCACCCCCGGCATGGTCCAGCAGATCCACCTGCGCGGCAAAAACCATCTCTGCATGGACGGTCAACCGTCAGGAAGACGCCAGCGATCTGCTGAGCCTTGGTGTAGACGACATTATCACGGACAAACCCGAAATGGTCCAGCAGCTGATGAATGCCGATGCCGATCTGGACAACGATCTGCTCTTTATCCGCGACACGATCCGCAGTCTGATCGGATGGTTCGACGCTGGGGACGAGCCCACGCCGGAGGAAGAGGTGATCGAGGAAGCGATCGAAGACCCCGAAGAGCTGCTGGATGCGGCATGATCCGTCAAAGAAAAAAACAGGATGCAGCTTTTCTGCAGTTATGTTATACTTGATGCAGTGAATCACAGTTCCTCCGGATGGTGAGAAGGAGCAAAACGATGCGGAAAACAGACTTGAACGCGATCTATATTTCGGAGCGGGTGCAGGAGACCCTGCGCCCTGTTTCGGTCAGCGCACTGACGGCGGTGGTGGCTCCTATGGGCTACGGCAAGACCACGGCGGTCAACTGGTTTTTGAACCAGCGCAGGCAGACAGAAGCGGCCGTCATCCTGCGGGTGAATATCTATTCCGACAATCGCTTCATCTTCTGGAAAAGTGTTCAGAACGCCTTTGCGGCAGCAGGGCTGACAGCACTGGCGGGCTGCGAATACCCTCGAAGATGCCAGCAGCGCCGCCCAGTTGATGGATGACCTGTGCGCTGTGCTGGCAGGAGACACGCCCTGCTACCTGTTTCTGGATGATTTCCACCTGTTAAAGGACGAAAAGCGGCAAAGTTCCTGTGCGGGCTGGCAAACCGCCTGCCGGCGAACATCCACCTGATCGTGGCAAGCCGGAACAACTTCCTGCCCAAGGAAGAGATCCTCCGGCTGGGGCACCGTCTGCACCGCATTGGCAGGGAGCAGCTGCGGCTCAACCATACCGAGCTTGCCCACTACGCCCACCGCTGCGGCATGGACCTGACCGAGGCACAGGTGGAAAGCCTTCTGCGCTCCTGTGAGGGGGTGGTTTTCTGCCATATACCTGAATCTGCACTCCTTAGCCGAGCGGGGCATCCTGCTGAGCGAGGATGCCGATATCTACTCCATGTTCACGGCGGCGATGCTGGAAAACCTGCCGTCCCAAAAGCGGGAGTTCCTTGCCATGATGGGCCTTGCGGATGAGTTCACGGTGGAAATGGCACAGGTCGTGACCGAAATGCCGGACGCAGAGGAGATCCTGCTGACCCTGACCGAGCAGAACGCCTTTGTGACCCGACTGCCGGACGGAAAGGCCTTCCGGTTCCATCACATGCTCAAGGAGTGCGCCGTGCGGCTGTTTGCCCGCCTGGCTCCGGAAAAGCAGGATGCCTGCCGGGAACGGTACGGGGCGTGGTATGAGGCAAAGCAGCAGTATCTCCATGCCCTGACCGCCTACGAGGCGTGCAAGGACTACGATGCAGCGCTGCAGGTCATTGAACGGGATGCCGGGATCCTGCTGTCCTCCCTTGACCCGGCAGAGCTGCTGGAACGGCTGGGGCGCTGCCCGGTGGAAACGCTCAAGCGGCACCCCTTTGCCATTCTGGTGCTGATGCGCTGTATGTTCAACTGGCGGCAGATCCCGAAAATGATGGAGCTGAAGCAGCTTTTTTGCTGACCACGGTGGCAGAGCATCCGGAGTGGTCTCAGGAAGAAAAAGGCAGCCTTCTGGGAGAGTGCGACCTGATCCTGAGCTTTCTCATGTACAACGATATCTCTGCCATGAGCCGGCTGCACCGCAGCGCCAGTGCGCAGATGTCCCACCCGGCCATCAGCATCCAGAACAGCGGTGGGTGGACCTTCGGTTCTCCTCGGTGCTGATGATGTTCCACCGTCAGCCCGGTCAGCTGGACCGGGAGCTGGCGGAGATGGATGAATGTATGCCCCACTATTATAAGATCACCAATGGGCACGGCATGGGAGCGGAGACCATCATGCGGGCAGAAGCAGATCTGCAGCAGGGGCGGTTCGACGATGCGCAGATCCTGTTGGAGCGTGCCTATGCACAGATCGAGGGCAACGGTCAGACAAACATGACCCTCTGCTGTGATTTTCTGGCGTGGCGGCTGTCCCTCTGCGGGCCCTACACGCCCCGGGTCCCGCTGGAAGTACGGCGGGAAGAGATGCTCCGGCAGCACAATATGTCATGGCGCAATCTGTTCAACGCCATCTGCGCCTATTACTACGCCCTGCGGGGGCAGACAGGCAGCATCCCGGAGGTGTACTCCGCCCACCGCATGAATACCGTAAACACCCTCGCTCCCGGCAAACCCATGATCGGGCTGATCGAAAATCAGGTGTATCTGGCACAGGGAGAATGGGCCGGGTGCTGGGCCGCAGCCCGGGGCTGCTGGCCCTGTGCGAAGCCCTTCACTATGACCTTGTGGCCCTGCATCTGCGGATCCAGATGGCGGCAGCCTATGCCCGGCTGGGCCGACAGGACGAAGGCTTCAGCCTGCTCCAGCAGGCTCTGGCGCAGGCCGCCCCGGACGGCTTTATCATGCCCTTTGCAGAAAATTTCCGGGATCTGAAACCTCTGCTGGAAGCAGCGCAGGAAGGGCCCCATTCCGATGCTGTCCGGCGCATCCTTGCTCTGGGTGCAGCGCAGGAGGAACGCTGCCGGGCATTGAACCACAGCGAAGCCCTGCCCGAAGCTGCCGCCCGGCTGACAGAGCGGGAGCTTACACTGGCAAGGCTCATTGCAGACCGCTGCACCAACAAAGAGATCGCCGCCAAGATGTTCCTTTCGGAAGGAACGGTGAAGCAGTATACAAACCAGCTTTATTCCAAGCTGGGCATTGGCGGCGGGTGCGCACGAAGCGTGCCCAGCTGGCAGAATTGTTCGCCAAAAAATACTAACCTCAGGTTAATAGCTTTTTTCACCGGCCCGTTGTACTCTTTTATTAGAGGAATAACAGGCCGGTTTTCTGCGCCCGGATGCAGACTGAAAAAGCAGCGCACAGGGCAGCGGAACGGCGGAAGGAGGATGTTTTTATGACAAATGAACTCCGGCACACCCCAAAGCTGCGGCTGCTCAGTGCTTTTCTGGCAGCGGCCATGACTCTGACCACGCTGCCTGCGGCTGCATTCGCGGCGGACGTGACAGATTATGAACTTGCTGTGAATGGAAAGAGGGTGACCTCGGCCAACGCAACGAATATTCTGGACGATGGTAAGGCAAGTTATGATGCTGACACCCGGACGCTGACCCTGAGTGGAGACATCTCAGCCACAGACAATGCAGTCAACCCATTCGGGGAGCAGATAACTGTTGACGGAAACAGTACACTTACACTGACCGATGGGCAGAAAGAATTGTACGCCGGGCTTTGTGGTACAAAGACGATCAATGTAGCGGCAGGTGCTGATATCACATTGGACGCATTTGGATATGGCATTTCCTATGCGGGCGCAGATATTTCCGGAAATGTGACGATCCGCAATGTGGATTTCGGTGTCACAAGTGGTGGTGCCACGGTCGAGAGCGGCGGCAAGCTGATCATTCAGAACGCTGACAATGCAGTTTCCGGCTACGGTGCAAAAGTTCATGGCACGCTGGAAATTGACAAGGCCGAAAAAGCTGTTGATGCTGGCGGTGTCACGGTCTATGAGGGCGGCGTGGTGACCATCACCGGAGCAACCAGCGGCCTGAACGGTGGGTCCACCGTGGACGGCGGCAGCCTTTCGGTGAGTGCCACAACCTGCATCGACAACGGTGCCGTGACCTTCACCCGCGGAACCCTGAAACTGGATTCCACGAATAACGAGGCAATCGCCCTGAACAAGCTGACGGTAACTGCAGCTGATTTCTGGTACCGCACGGCGAAAGGCGGCGCATGGACGCAAGTGACGGGCGGCAGCTGGACGCGGCCTGACGATGCAGTTTATTTTGAGATCACCACCAACGCCCCCACCACCACGCACTACACCGTCACCTTCGACCTCAACGGCGGCACAAACTGGGGCAAAAATGACGAGTGGATTACCGGCGGCAAGTGGAATAATGACCACAATCAGGTGAGTTTTACCACACAGACTGGAGATAAGGGTGAATGTCTGAACGTCCCGCTGATGGAGGGTATGGCCCCTGAGCGGAAAGATTACAAGTTTGTCGGCTGGTACACTGCAGCTGTCGGCGGTGAGGCAGTGGAAAAACAGACCTATTATGCAAGTAATCAGCATCTGGAGCTGATCACAGAGGACATCACCCTCTATGCCCACTGGCAGTGGAACGGCGAGGGTCCTGAGCCTGAGCCTGACCCTGTCCCGGACGAACCGGTAATCGACGGCGGAGACGGCTCCGGGTTCGGCGCAGTGCTGGCCGTGGCAGGCGGCGCTGCTGTGGTGGGAGCTGCAGGCTTCGGCATCTACGAACTGGCCACCCGCGCCATCCTGAAAGACCTGCTGCCTGAGGGCACGGCGATCCCCGCGACCCGCGGCGAGCTGGCCCTGCTGCTGTGGCAGAACGCCGGAAGGCCGGAACCCACTGCACTGCCCGCCTTTGCGGACACAGCAGATACTGAGACTGCAAAGGCCGCCCAGTGGTGCACCGAACAGGGCCTGCTGACGGCTGAGGACGGCGCGTTCCACCCGGAACAGAAGGTCACGAAGTACCGCGTGATCCGGATCTGGAAACAGGCTGCGGCACCGCAGCAGTGATGGAACAGCTGCAGATCTGCACCGGAAAATTCCGGACGGATGTGAAGAGAACCTGCTGATGGATCCCGGCAAAAGCGGAACCCGCTCCCCGCAGAGCAGAAGGAAGGTTCTTTTGCCGCAGCGGAAACGGCTTGGGTCAAATGCTTTTCCGTTTTTAAACAGCGAGGCCCATGTCCGGCACCCCTGCGATGCGGACATGGGCCTTTTTCTCAGCTGCTTCACTGCCGGCAAAACACTTTGCAGATCAAAACAGGAAAGGAGAAAAACAAGATGAAATGGAGAAAAACAGCGGCTGTTCTGAGCCTTCTGCTGGCGCTGAGCATCAGCCTTTCTGCCTGTGGAGGAGGCGCGGCAGAGCCCTCCCCAGCTCAGAATCGGAGGAAGCCCCGTATTCTGAGGAGACCTCGGACACGGCCTTTGCGGCCGAGCTGAGCGATGAGCAGCGGGAAGCGCTGGACGACTGGATCTGGTACGAGCGGGGGGACTACACCTCGGAAAACTGGTACCACATTGCGTCCGACGGCACGGTGGAGATGCACACCGAGTACGACTCCACCGAGGACACCTACACCGCCTACCCCATGCTGGGATGCTCCTACAACTTTGAGGGCTTTGACGTCGGCCCGGACGATGTTCCTTTCCTGAGCCTTCATATGGAGGAGAATGTCTTCAACAGCGTGGAGATCATCGAGGATGGCAGAGCGTTCCTGATCGGAAATGCAAGCTCCTTTGAAAGCTACTACATCCGCTCCGACTACACCGATGACGAGGACCTGCACAACGCCTGTGTGCTGATGTACCGGCAGTGGCGGCTGGACGAAGAGCACCTGTACCTCAACTTCTACCCCAACCATGGCTTCATCCTGCATGGCCAGAAGGATCTGGGCGACGGCGTTTACGGCTTTGATTCGGACAGCGTGTATACCGGTCAGTGGATGGTGGACGGCGATACCGTAAGCCTTTTCTGGGACGATGGAACCGAGGACACCGCCGTGCTGATCCCGAATGAGCACCCGGGCGATGTGGGAGAAGACGTAAGCACCCTGAGCCTGAACGGCACCGACCTGCTCTTCAACAACAGGTGGTGAACGATGAAAAAACAAATCGGCGTTCTGCTGGCGGCATTTCTGATCCTGCTGCTGGGGTGGACCATCCTTCCGGCTCCGGCAATGCCGTCGGATGATCCACCGGAGGAAGACATTGCCGGAAGCGACTGGCGCACATGGGGTATCATCAACGACTCTGGCACGTTGGTGCAGGACGGGGAGACCATCCCCTTCTGCGCCTGCGTCCACACCGGGAACACGACCCTCTACCATGACACCGAAAGTCAGGTGCTGCTGGCAGAGCTAGACTACCCTGCACCTGTGGAGAATGCGGAACGGCGCTACCTCGGCATGGAGACCGCAGACCGGAACGGCGACGGCAACAGCGATGTCCTGCTCCGCTTTTCACAGGAAGATGGAACGCTGGAACTGTTGTTCTGCTGGGACCCGGAGACTGGGGCCTTTCGATCCGCTCCGGCATGACCGGAGCAAAAACACTTATCAAAAAAGGAGGCAATTCTATGAAAAGCACGATGAAACGCACGCTGGGGCTGTTTGCCGCTGCACTGCTGACCATGTCGCTGGCACTCAGCGTCTATGCATCCGGCCACGACCTGACCTTTACCGACAAAGGCAACCGGATGCATGTCAAGGACAAGACCGTTCATGTGCAGACCTACTACCCCTATGAGTATTATGTGCTGGATGTTCTGGAGGATGCCCTTGTGGTGGCAAACCCCGAATGGGACGACTGCGGTTTTGCGGTCTGCCGCAGGATCACCAACGAATATCTGGACTATACCGGCTCTGATGACGACTTTGTTCTGGACTATGCAGAGGAATATCTGGAGTATGATTTCCAGCAGCTGTACGGTGGTCAGTGGCCCGATACGTCGTGGGAGGTAGTGGACGAGAGCAACGCTTCCAACCGCATCGCCACCATGCGGGGCTACATCTGGAACGATGAGATGGATGCCTACATGTGGACCGTGATCTACTGGGACACCAGTTACAATAACGCCATGGCAAAGACCTTCTTTGTCCCGGAGTACAACGGCTACGATAAGGCCGACAAGATGGGCAAGAAGGTGAGCAGCACCGTCGGGTGCTGATGGGAGTGATTCAGTATGAGGACACGGAACCGTGCCCCGCAGGAAAAAATGCCGGACGAAGAGCTTTCCCGCCGCATCCTGTTTTACGGGCATCTGGCAAACCTCTGCGCCTACAGCTGCATTGCAGGTGCCGTGCTGGGCGTTCTGGCCGGCATCCTGCTTCAAAGCTTCACGGCGGGCTGCACCATCGTGATGCTTGTGATCGTAGCAGCGGTCTTTTTGATCCAGCTGATCCACGCCATGCAAAGTTCCCTGATCCTCGGTCAGTTGGGGGATGGTTTTATGGCCGCACTGCACAAGGCCTTTGGCCCGCAGCCGGAGCACAAGCAGTGGCCCATGAGCGATGAACTGGCACGGCGTTCCGGGCTTTTCCCGGAGGAATGGGAATCGGCCAGTGCCCACGGCAGCTACGAGGGCAGCTATCAGGGCATTCCCTTTGCCATGCACAACGCTTCCCTCATCCACGTCTGGGAGGTGCGCGACCCCATGCCCGACGACCCGCACAACACCCGCACCTGCTCCAAAACGATCTTCAAGGGGTTGTTTCTGGTGTGCCGGATGCGCAGACCGATGGCTCCGGAGCCCTTTACCCTGCCCGGCGAGTTTGCTCTGGCACCGGAAAGCTGGAAGCAGCAGCTGCAGAGGGCCGTGGACGCCCGGACACTGCGGATGAGCTTCCGGGGAGATCTGATGTTTGCCGCCTTTGACACCGACCGGAAGATCATGGCAGTTTCAAGGACATCGACCCGAAGATCATTGATGAATACCGCCGCAGTTTTCAGGACTCGGTTGACATGATGAAGGATCTGATGGAAGCCGTGGCGCAGAATACGGAGCTTTTCTGAAACAGGAGGAACCAAAATGAAACGTATCGCACTTTTTACTTGCCGCCTTGCTGATGTTTTCCCTGACCGGATGCGGCAGTTCCGAGGCCGCAGGCGAGGCTTCGGGCTCCGACAAGGCCGGGGCTTACGAGGTCATCCCGCCGGAGGATGGCCGGGGCGACCTGATCCCCGCCTCTTCGGACGTGGTGAGCATCCCGGTGCTGGTGGGCGGTGGTCTCCCCTTCACCAGCATGGAAAATCTGATGAACGAGAACTACGAGGATGGCACCTACACCTACGAGGACATGACGCAGGACGGCTCTGTGCTGGTGGTGGATATGGCGTTCCAGTCGCTGCGCACCAACGAGACGGCGGAGGAATACGCAGAATATGCCGCCCGGTTTGCCGCTCTGGATACCGGCGAAGGGGAACCCCGCGATGTCACCTGCTTTCAGGATGAGGACTACACCCAGAATCTTTCCTACCCGGTTTACATCGTCTGGTACACCACCGGCTCGGGGAGGACCAGCGGGAGTGGATGGTCTACACGGTGGACACCGACGACTACACCTACCTTTATGCCTTCGGCACCATTGCCGATGAAGCGGACGACATGCAGGATGTGTTCTACAACATCTGCGATCATCTTGAACTGGTGGATTGAGGTTTAAGGATATGACGCTGGAACAATCGGTTCTGCTGCTTGCACTGGCTCTGGCCGGGGCCTATGCGCTGCCCCGGCTTTTTGCCGCAGAAGCCCCGGCTGCGCCGGGGACTACAGAACCCTGTGCATCGTGATGGCAGTGCTCTGCGCGGCGTATGCCCTGCTGACACTGCTGTTCGTCTGGACAGCAGGACAGAAACTTTGAAGATCGGGAGAAAACGACCATGAAAAACAAAACTCATCTGCTGCCCCTTGCCAGCCTTCTGCTGGCAGGCGGCATCCTCTGTACCGGCTGCGGCGGTGATACCCCCGCCAGCAGCGTTCCGGCTGACGTCAGTACGGCTTCCTCTGTGGAAGAGGTCGATGCCATGGACGGCTACGACTACATCAATGATTATGTCGGTCTGTGGGGCTATTACGACATCGAGCTCTGGCTCCGTGTACACGAGGACAGCACCTTTGAATTCGTCAACTCCGAGGACGAGACCATTTACACCGGCACCGCAGATGCGGACAAATACGGCATGGACCTCTACTTCGACGACGATACTCCGCAGATGCGGCTGGATCTTTCGGTCAGCGGCGACCTGTTGGAGGAAGGCTCTTCGGATGCTTTGCACCCGGTGGACGCCATCGTCTCCCGGGCGACCTGCTTTGAGAAAAACGGGCTGGAGATCAATGGCGTCGTGGATTCTTCCGACCCCATCCGGCTGAACAGCGGCGTTTGCAGCTTTACCGGAAAGGGCAGCGGCTACAACACCGACGAGTGTTACTGGCAGGTGACAAAGTACAACGACGTGACCCACGACGGCATCCGGGAGATCCAGTTTGATGCCGTGTGCTATATTCCGGATTCCTCTATTCCCTACTTTGGGCAGACCTATGATACCTACATCTCCAGTGAACTCTACGATGCCTATACCGGCACATGGCTCACGGCATCCACCGCCAGGGGGATACGAGCCGGGCCGACCACCACTATTATCACACGGTGTACTGGAACGACAACGCTTACGACATCGAGTTCTTCTTCTCTACCGACTGGAACATGAGCAGCACCAGCGATGACAAAATCTTTACCAAGAGCTATGTGGTCTACCTGCCGGAGGATTACGACGGACTGGTTTTTGCCGCACAGGCGCAGCCGGACAACTATGCTGATGCCATGGCGCTGGATAATCTGGAAAATGTAAGCCCCGAAGGCAACATCATGGATCTTGCTCCGCTGGACCCCTACGCCAGCCTGTACTTCAGCATCTGCGGCTGAGCCGGACAGAGAAAGGGAGGACGCTATGAGCTATGGAATGATTTTTTGCGATTGCCGTGGTGCTTTTTCTGGGATGGCTGCACAGCAGCCGGAAAGAAGCCGCCCGACAGGACGTAGACCGCCGCATCGTCCCCGCGGTGCTGGATGCTGCGCTGCAGCAGGTGCAGTTTGCGCCCAATGGCAGGATCACCTGTTTTGGGGACTCCGGGCTTCCTCTGCCCCAGTATGACCGCATGACCGGCGGAGAGCACGTCCGTGCAAAATACCGGGGCTATGAGGTGGAACTGTGCAGCATCGAGCTGGACCGGGATGTCAGCTATACCGACCCGAACGACCCCACTGTGGTCAACGCGCCGTCCTACGACACGGTATACGCCGGGCTGTGGGGCATCTGCCGTTTTGGTGTGCCGATGCCCGTGAGCCTGACCTTTACCCCACGGGGCAGGCTGGGACAGCTCGTCCGGGGTGCATCGGTACAGAACTCCATGGACGGCTTTGAACAGCAGTTCAAGCTGACAGCAGACGATGACACCGCCCTGAAAGCCTGCCTGACGGAGGAGAAATGCCGGAAGCTGCTGGCTCTTGCCGGGACAGCGGAGGAAGCTTCAGCGGGAGCCTGCACCGGGACGGCACCCTGTATTTTGCCGTGGAAAACAACAAAGGACTTTTCAAGGGCAGCGGCAGTGACGATGTGCTGCGGGAAAAGTTCACCCGGCAGCTGAAGTGGTGCACCGATGTCATGGACGCTTTTGCTCCCTGAAACAGCGGCAGATCGGTCTGTTTTTCCCATCGTAAGGTGCGAAATCTTTCAAAAAGACAGATTTTTTCGGAACTCAAAATACAAAAAGCTGAGCACCTGATTTTTTGCAGATGCTCAGCTTTTTTGTACTCATTTTGGAGATTTGGTTTTAAGAAATCCTTTTATTTTGATCGTGGCTTATTTCAAAAGCTCGGACAGTTTTTTTCCAGCCGGCGGACGGCTTCGTCCAGCACATCGGTGCCGCGGGCAAAGTGCATCCGGATCAGGTGGTTCACCGGCTCCCGGAAGAAGCTGGAACCCGGCACAGCTGCCACGCCGATCTCCCGGATCATCCACTCGCAGAATTCCAGATCTGTCCATCCCTCAAACTGCGGCAGAGCGAGAAAATCGAAATGTCGATCATCACAAAATAGGTGCCCTGCGGAACATTGTGCTTCAGGCCCACACGGTCCAGTCCGGCCAGAAAATGATCGCGCCTTTCGGTGTAAAGGGCCTGCAGCTCTTCGTAATAGCTGGCGGGCATTCCAAACCGGCCACAGCGGCCTCCTGCAGGGGTGCAGCCGCACCCACAGTGAGAAATCGTGCACCTTGCGGGCACCCTCAATGACCTCTGCAGGTCCGATCAGATAGCCCAGACGCCAGCCCGTGATGGAGTAAGTCTTGGAGAGCGAGTTGCAGGTGATGGTGTGCTCAAACATGCCGGGCAGGCTTGCCATGCAGATATGCTCTGCCGGCGCATAGATGATATGCTCGTACACCTCATCCGTCACCACAAAGGCATCGTACTGGATGGCCAGCTTTGCAATGGCTTCCAGCTCGTCGCGGCGGAACACCTTGCCGCAGGGATTGGAGGGATTGCACAGGATCAGCGCCTTGGCACCCTCGGCAAAGCCCTTTTCGATCAGGCTGATATCAAACTCATAGGTGGGCGGCACCAGAGGGATATAGATGGGTTCCGCGCCCGGAAAGAATGGCATCGGCACCGTAGTTCTCGTAGAACGGTGAGAAGATCATCACCTTGTCGCCGGTTGCAGATGGTCATCATGGCTGCCATCATGGCCTCAGTGCCGCCGCAGGTCACGCAGATCTCGGTGTTGGGGTCTACTTCGTGGTGCAGGGCAGGGCTGGTCTTTTTTGGCCAGCGCCTCGCGGAAGTTTTGCGCGCCAAAGGTCACAGCGTACTGGTGCGGACCTTTGTAAGCCGTTTCTGGCCAGAGCGTCCAGCAGCTGCTTCGGCGGGTCAAAATCCGGGAAACCCTGAGACAGGTTGATGGAGTCGTACTGATTATTGATGCGGGTCATGCGGCGGATGACAGAATCCGTGAAGGTACCCACACGGTCACTTAAAACAGGCATGCGCTCTCTCCTTTTCAGTCCTTAAAATACGCATTCTGCACAGCCAGCAGGACACCGGCACGGCTGGCGGCGAAGTTCAGGCCGCCCTGCAGGTAGCAGGTGTACGGCTCACGCAGCGGGCCGTCGCAGGACAGCTCGATGGTGCTGCCCTGGGTAAAGCTGCCGCTTGCCATGACCACCTCGTCGGTATAGCCCGGCTCCGGAGAAGGTTCCGGGGCAGCATAGCTGTCCACCGGACTTGCAGCCTGAATGCCCTGACAGAAGCCGATGAGGGCGTCCGCAGTGCCTGCATCAAAGCAGGTGACGATGTCGTTGTGGTCGTCGCAGTAGCGCGGGATGGGTTCTTGCCCAGCAGCTCCAGCATGCACTGCGCATAAATGGCGGTCTTGATGGCCTCACACACCACGCCGGGGCGCATAGTAGAAGCCCAGATACATGTCGCGGGGCGTTTCCAGCGTGCAGCCCAGATCCTTGCCCAGGCCGGGGCGTTCAGGCGGTAAGCGCACAGCTCCACCAGATCTTTGCGGCCCGCAATGTAGCCGCCGGTGGGGGCAATGCCGCCGCCGGGGTTCTTGATCAGGCTGCCCACCACGAGGTCTGCGCCCACCTGACAGGGTTCCTGCGTCTGGGTGAACTCGCCGTAGCAGTTATCCACAAAAATGATGATGTCCGGGTTTGCGGCGCGGGCGGTATCCGCAATTTTTCGGATCGTTTCCAGATCAAAGGCATTGCGCTGCAGATAGCCGCGGCTGCGCTGGATGTGGCACACCTTTGCCCCCGGGGCCTTTTGGGCAATCAGGTCATAGTCCGGGGTGAAGTCGGCTTTCAGGGAGCTTCATCGTACCGGATGCCGTAATCCATCAGGGTGCCGGTGCCCTTGCCCTTGCCGTCCAGACCGATGACGCCTTCCAGCGTGTCATACGGACGGCCCGTGGCAGCCAGCAGGGTATCGCCTGCCCGCAGCAGGCCGAACAGCGCCACGGCCAGCGTGTGGGTGCCGCTCTGGAACTGGCTGCGCACCAGTGCATCTTCGGCACCCATCACCTCGGCAAAGATCTGCTCGAGCTTGGCGCGGCCGGTGTCCCATAGGCCGTAGCCGGTGGTGCCCAGCATATCGGTGGAGGACATCTGGGTATCCGCAAAGGCTTTCAGCATTTTGAGCTGGTTAAAATCGCGGATCTCCTCCATATGGCGGAAATAGGGCTGGCACAGCTCCATGGCCTTTTCGTCCAGCGCCAGAACTTCGGGTTTGTAATCAAAAAAGTGGTTCAGCATTGACATTATAATGGTTCCTTAATTTATGATTTGGGATAAATCTCACATGAATTGACGCGTCGGCAGCTTTCTCCTCGGACACGAAATACGGGTTGCGGCACCCAGCATCTGCTTCGCTCCGCTCGCATCTTGCTGGCCGCTGCCCCAACAACAGTTCCCTGTTTCCGCCACTGGCGGCGGTCGCTGTTGTTGCAGGCCATTCCATCGCCCGCCCTATTGCCCTGCGGGCAACAGGATCCCACCCCAGCGGACGGTCCTCAGAGAAACTTCCGACGTGTCAGCCGACAAACTACGATGGCACATAACGAATATACTCCGCAAGCTTTTCAAAGCCAAGCCGGGTATAAAAGTGCACCCGCTCCGGGCTGCAGAGAAACACCGGGTGCTGCCTCTGGCGGCAAGCTCGTTCGCCATCTGCACAATGAGCCGCCCGCCGATGCCCTTTGCCGCGCAAAGGGCGGGCTGTCTGCCCGCAGGCCATGTACGCCTGCCCTATTCGCAAGGGCATAAGCTCCTACCGTGCAGATCGTTTCACTTCCCTGCCGCAGCGCCCACACAAGAGCTTTGCCCGCGGGTGCGCTTTGGTGCAAAGTTCAGAATAAAGATCCTCCTGTTGGCCGTATCCGCCGGGTAGAGCGCCCGTGCCACATCCATGGCAGAGGGTTCTCTGTCAGGGTCAGTCCGGCCCAGAGCGTCTTCGTCTGCAGCGGGCAGCGGCAGAGCCTTGCCGGGGCAAGGCCGAACACGGTCAGCGTTTCAGCTTTGCCAGCCCGTGGGCGGTAGGCATTCGTTTTCGTCCAGAATGATGCTCTCACAGCCGCAGAAAGCCAGAAAGCCCGCCAGCTCCTCGGGGTTGGCGTGACCCGCCAGCCACGCCGTGCGGCCGCCGACATCCAGCGCCAGTGTGGGACCAGCATAGAACCGGCCGGGCTGGCTTTTGCCGAAAAGGGCAAGATCCAGCGGGCAGGGTTGCCCCCAGCACCCATTTCCCCGGCAGGCATTTAAAAAGCGGGCGCGGTGGGCTTTTTGTGCTGACCTGCGCGATCACTTGAGCGCGTTGACGATCTTCTTGAACTCGCGGCCGCGCACCTCAAAGTTAGGGTACAGGTCAAAGGATGCGCTGGCCGGAGACAGGATGATGATATCGCCGGGCTTTGCGCAGGCACGGGCCAGCTCCACAGCATGCTGCATGTTGTCGGCGTGCTGGATGGGCAGCTCTGCTTCGTTGAAGTTCGGGTCCTCGCGCACAGCCTTTTCGATGCGGGGGCCGGTAGCACCCATCAGCACAAGGTTCTTCACATGGGCCACCACTTCCGGTGCCAGCGGCTCATAGGGGATGTGCTTGTCGTAGCCGCCAGCGATCAGGATGACCTTCTGGTTAAAGCTGCGCAGACCGGCAATGGTGCGGGTCGGGCTGGTGCCGATGGAGTCGTTGTAGTACAGCACGCCGTCCAGCGTGTACGCACCGGCTCAATGCGGTGCTCCACGCCGGTAAAGGTGCTGCCCACCTGCTGGATGGCTTCTACCGGCACCTCGCCCCAGACGGCAGCGGCAGCTGCCAGCAGATTCTCGATGTTGTGCAGGCCCCGCAGCTTGACGTCTTTCTGGGCCAGGAACGGTGTCACAACGCCGTCCTCGGCCATGCAGAGCATGTTGTCCGTCATCCCGCAGGAAAGCGCCACGGTCGGTCTCATGCAGGCGGGTGAACCAGACCTGCTCGCCCTTGCAATCGCCCTGCATGGCGCGGGTGATGTCGTTCTCGTAGCCCAGCACGGCACGGCAGGGCGGCACCTGGTGCAGCAGGATGTTGCGCTTGGCGTCAACATATTCCTCCATGTCCCTGTGATGGTCCAGATGGTTCGGGGTGACGTTGGTCACCACGGCAATGTTGGGGCTGGAATGCATGCTGATGAGCTGGAAGCTGGAAAGCTCCACCACAGCCACATCCTCGGGGCCACCTCGGGCAGCATGGGCAGCAGAGCTGCGCCGATGTTGCCGCCCAGATGCACTTTGCGGCCTGCGGCCTCGTAGAACTTGGAGATCAGGGTGGTGCTGGTGGTCTTGCCGTCGGAGCCGGTCACGCCCACGATCTCGCAGGGGCAGAAGTCGAAAAAAAGCTCCACCTCACTGGTGACCATGGTGCCTGCGGCCATGGCATCCTGCAGGGGCTTTTCAAAGTAGCCCACAAAGCCCGGCGTGCGCATGATGATATCCTGGCCCTTGAAGCCGTCCAGATAGTTTTCGCCCAGGCTCAGGTCAATGCCCAGCTCCCGGATGGTGGCGGCGTAATCGCCAAAGTCCTCCACGCTCTTTTTCTGGTCGCACAGGGTGACGTGCGCCCCCAGCTCCACAAATTCTTTGATCAGGGTCTTGTGGCTGACACCCGCACCAATAAAGGCCACCTTTTTGCCCTTTGATGAGTTCAATCAGCTTCTGTTGATCCTTCTGCATAAAAACAGATCCTCCTCCATAATATCGTATTCAGAACGCGCCTCAAAAGGGGTGCTGAGATGTTTCGCTGTACCATTATAGTCCATTTGGCCGCAATTGGCAACGGAAAAACGCAAACCTTTTCGGTTTGCCCAACGGACAAAAAGCAAGGGAAATTCACAATTCCTCAATTGTATTTTGCCTTCATTTCTGCTACACTTGTCGAAGCAGAGCCTTTTTTTGTATCCATCAACAGCCTTTTTTTCGCAAATACCATAGAATGAGGTCATTCCCCTTGAAACAGTTCTTCCGTATTACCGCAGCAGTGCTTGCTGCTGCGTTCCTGTCTTGCGCTCACCGGCTGCGGCAGCAGTTCCAGTGCGCCAGCTTTACATGGTTCGTGGATACCATCCCCGCAAATCTTGACCCACAGGTCGCTGTCTGCCGCGCCAGACGTCATTGCCTGCGAGAATCTTTACGGCGGCCTTGTGCGCAAAAAACGCCGACGGCGAGATCGTACCTAACCTGTGCGGAGAGCTGGACCGTCCTCCGATGGCCGCACCTACACCTTCCAGACGTTAAAAGACGGCCTGACCTATACCGCCGTAAGGGGTGCCGCCACGGATTACGCCATCACCGCCGAGGACTTTGTGTTTGCGTTCCGGCGCATGTTCCAGCCCAGACAAATTCTCCCTATGCGGTGGAGTTTTCCGCCATTGAGAACAGCGCCGCCGTGCTGGCTGGCACTGCCGATCCCAGCACGCTGGGCGTTTCGGCGCCGTCCCGCTGACGCTGGTGTTCCGCCTGAGTGAAAAGGACGACAACTTCCTCCAAGCTCACCCTGCCCGGCGCCATGCCCTGCGATGAAGCACTTTTTCGAGAGCACCCGCGGCACCTACGGCCTGACGGCAAAGACCACCCTTTCCAGCGGCAGCTTCTATCTGTACAACTGGACGGCCAGCGGCCTGTTCCTGCGGCGCGATGTCTCTGCCCCCCTGATCGGCAGCCTGCGTCTGGTGCAGAACACCGGCAGCACCGGCAAGAGCGCCGCCCAGCTCATTGCCAATGAGAAATGCTCTGCGGCGCTGGACGACACCGGCGAAGCATACCTCGCTGCAGTCGGTGGATTACTCCGACACCACCTGGGCACTGCTGTTCAACAGCGCCGAAGATTCTATGTTTGCCGATCAGGAACTGCGGCAGGCGCTTGCCGGCATCGCCCGGGAGAATGTGGATGTGCCCTCTTCCGGTCTGTACACCGCTGCCGAGGGTCTTGTGCCCACCGGCCTTTCCGTGGACGGCATCGATTACCGCAAGTCTGCCGAGGAACCCGCTGCCCACCATCCCGACCCCGTACATTGTACCTGAATGCACGGCAGGGCATGGCCAGCTCTGATTTTTCCGGCGTGACCATCCTGCTGCCCGAAGGAAGCCGGCTCTGACCGAACTGGCCGAGCAGATCAACGGTGCATGGCAGAAGGACTGTTCCCTCTTCTTCTCAGTGGAGGAGGTGCCGCAGGAAGAGTTTCGGCAGGCGCCTTGCGGCGGGCGATTACACCATCGCACTGGCTCCCATCTGTGCCGAGGGCGGCAGCGTATACCAGATGCTTCAGCAGTTCACTGCCGAGGGCGGTGGTTTGACCGGTTGGTCCGACCCGCTCTACACCGAACGTCTGGCAGAAAGCGCCCAGCAGACCGGCCGCGCCCGCTGTGCCCTGCTGGCCGATTGCGAACGCCAGCTGCTGGAAGGCTGCACCGTGGTGCCGCTGCTGGGCCAGAAAAGGCGTCTGCTGGTGGCGGACGGCATCACCGGACTGGTGTTCGACCCGTTCACGCCGGTGCTGGACCTGACCGATGCCCAAAAAACTGACATTCTCCGGCCCTTGACAATCCCGTCCCTGCTTTGCTACAATAAATGAGCAACTTGCAGGGTTAGCTCATCCGGTAGAGCGGCTGCTTCCCAAGCAGCAGGCGGCGGGTTCGGGTCCCGTACCCTGCTCCAAAACAAACGGTGAACCGTGAAATATCGGTTTGCCGTTTTTCTTTTTGTTTTCACTATCACGTTTTTCTGCCCTTGATCCAGCAATTGAGCAAAACCGTTGCATTTTTTCCGGGTGTTTCTTATAAAGGATCAAGCATGCGGTGCCAGCCTGCCGCAGGAAAGGACTCCATTATGATCTTTGTTCCCCTGCTGCATTACTTCAAATGCAAAAATTCCTACAGCGGCAACGAATACGGCCTGCGATACCGGATGATCCCCGGCAAGCGCACCGTGCCGGACCCGGACGGCGGCGAGGGTGCCGCAAAGGAGGAAAGCATCCTCACCGTGGACTACTGGCCCGGACCCCTGGACCATTGAAAAGACCGACCCTGCCCTGCGTGTGCAGAAGGTGTTTCCGCTCACCGACGAGGGCCGGGAGGCTGCCACGCCGCTTTTTTGCAGGACGCGTTCAATGCCGATCCTGACCGCTGGAAAAACTGTCCCAGCATGATGGACAGCGACCCGTGGGAGCCGCCTGCTGCCGAAGCCGAGCCGGACAAGCCGAAGGAATAAAACATGATCTATCGTTTAAAAAGAACTCAAGGGCGATACCATCGCCGTGCCGCAGCTGGTCTTTTCAAAGCTCGGCATCGCCGAAGGAATACAACGTACGCGTGGCGCTGTATGTGCTGGCCACCGGCGTCACCGACCCGGACAAGATTTGCGCCGACCTCAAACTGCGCAGCCGCATCAGCGCCGAGAGTGCGCTGGCTTTCTGGGCAGGTGCGGGCCTGCTGGAGCGCTATGAAGAAAACGCTGCACCGGGCGAGGGCCCAGCGCCCCCGCGCCCATGACCTGGGCGGAGATCGCCGCCGCAAGCCGCACCGACCCCATGATCTCGAGCCTCATCGACTGCGCTCAGACCGGCTTTGCCCGCCCGCTGACCCACAAGGAAATGGAAAAGCTGGTCAATCTTTATGTGCAGGAGGGCTTTGCGCCGGAGACCGTGATGCTGTGCACCGCCTACGTTGCCAGCACCGGCCGCGCACCATGGCCGCCGTGGTGCATGAGCTGAAGGTGTGGCGCACCGAGGGCGTGGAGACCGGTGAACAGGCCGACGCCCACCTCAAAGCTGCTGGCACTGCGCCAGAGCCGCGAGCAGTATGTCAGCGGCCTGCTGAACATCCCGGACGAACTGACTCTGGGCGGGCGCAAGGCCATTGCACGATGGTACGAAGTCTATGGCTATGACGACGCCATGGTGCAGGAAGCTGCCGTGCAGGCCGGGCCCAAGCGCGATCTGTGGTACTGGAACAGCATCCTCAAGACATGGAACGCCAAGGGACTGCGCACCGTGCACGATGTGCGCAGCCCGGTAGCTGCTGCGGGCGCAAGCCGGAACATCCGGGTGGACCGTGAAGCCCCCAGCGGCAACGATTTCCTCAAAAACGCTGCCCGCCGCCGTCCGTTCAAAAAAGCCTGAATAAGGAGGCCGCTATGCGTACCAAAAATGAACTGTATCAGGAAGCTCTCCGCACCCGTTGCCCTGCGGCGGCAGACCGCCCGGGCGCTGGCGCAGGATGCCGGCCGAGGCCGAAGCCGCCATTCCCGCCCTGCGCCATGCAGAAGAAGAGGTGCGGGTGCGGGGCATCCGCTGCGCACTGGCCGGGGCGGCGGGCAAGGACCGCACCGATGCCGCTGCGGCCCTCACCGATGCCCGGCAGAAGCTGACCGCCCTGCTGGCACAAAGCGGACGGCCCGCCTGATGCACTGGAGCCGCGCTTTGTCTGCCCCGAAATGTCAGGACACCGGCAGCGTGAATAGCCACACCTGTGAGTGCGTGCACAAGGTGATGCAGCAGCTGCGCCGTCAAGGAGATCGAGGCGCTGTCCAGCCTGTCCATTTCCAGCTTTGACACTATGAAAGCTGCGAATATTACCCGAACCGTGCCGATGAAAAGGTGGGCGGTGCCATCCGCCCTATATGGCCGAGGTTGCTGGCAGACCTGCGCAGACTACGCGGAAGATGTTTGACCACCACAGCGAGAGCCTGATGCTGTTTGGCAATGCGGGCCTTGGCAAGACCCATGCGGCCCTTGCCATTGCGGGCATCGTGCTGGAAAAGGGCTACGATGTGATCTATGTTTCCAGCCCGGACTTTTTCTCCAAGCTGGAAGGGCTGCATTTGGTGCAGACCCGAACGGCGAGGAAGAAACGCTGTTGCAGACCGCTGCCGGGGCCGACCTGCTCATCCTGGATGATCTTGGCTCGGAGTTCAACTCCGCCTTCCTCATCAGCAGCCTGTACAGCCTGCTGAACAACCGGCTGGGTGCAAAGCTGCCCACCATCGTCACCACCAACATCACTGACGGTGCTCTGCTGGAAAAGCTTTATACCGAAAAAATTTCCAGCCGCCTTTCTGCCGGTTTTGTCCCCTGCAACTTTTTCAGGCGATGACATCCGCACACAGAAAGCGAGCTGAATAAAACAAACGCAATGCATTTGCATTGCCGTTTGTTTTATTTAAAACTCAATACAGGGCTCATTTCGTTGCGGCGCTGTGCCTGCACGATGCAGTCCTTGTCCGGCACAACGCCCGCCGCGCCCAGCGTGTTGAACACGGTCTGCAGCGCAAGCGCAGGCGTGTTGTTCTCCTGCGAAAGATGGCACAGTGCAAACTTTTTGCACCCTTCCTGAATGAGTTCCAGCAGCTTTGCCGAGCACTCGTCGTTGGAGAGGTGGCCTCGGGTGCTTTCAATTCGTGCCCGTAAGTAATAGGGGTACGGCCCGCTGCGCAGCATGTGCAGGTCGTAATTGCTTTCCAGTGCCACAAGGTCGCAGCCGGAAAGCGCCTCATGCACCGGCGGCGTGAGCACGCCAAGGTCGGTTGCAATGGTCATGGTCTTGCCGTCCGGGGTGTGGATGCGGTAGCCCACACAGGGCACATCGTGGCTGGTGGGAAAGCTCTGCACGCCAAACGCGCCCACGTCCTCTTCCCTGCCTTCCAGCTCGTGCAGCTCACAGGCTGGCCGGGACGATCCCGTTGCTGTCCAGAAAATCCAGCGTTGCCGCTGCGCCGTACACCGGCAGCGGGTTCTTTTTGAGGAAGGTGGAAAGCCCCTTCACATGGTCGCTGTGCTCGTGGGTGACAAGGATGCCGTCGCAGTCACTGACGGCAAGGCCCAGCGCCTTGAGCGCCGCTGTGGTGGTGCGGACGCCTTTGCCCATATCCACGATGAGATACCGCTCCCCACAGCGCACGACGCTGCTGTTGCCGGAGGAACCGGAATATAATGAGATAAATTCTGCCATGAAAAACCTCTGATACACTCAAAAACAGCCCGCCGCATATGCAGCAGGCTGTTTATTTTTGATACGTTACAGTGCCTGATCCAGTGCGGCGGGCATCCGTTCCACCTTTTTGATATCGGCACCCAGACCGCGCAGCTTTTCCACGATATTCTCGTAGCCGCGCTCAATGTGACCGATCTCCTCGATCTCACTGGTGCCGTCTGCCATCAGCGCAGCCACCACCATGGCAGCGCCTGCACGCAGATCCAGTGCGCGCAGCGGCGCAGGGCTGAGCTTGTCCACGCCCTCAAACACGGCCACCTGACCGTCCACCTGCACGTTTGCGCCCATCTTGCGCAGCTCGTCCACATAGCGGAAGCGGTTGTCCCACACGCTCTCGGTCACGGTGCTGGTGCCCTTGGCCACGCTCAGCAGCACGCCCATCAGGGCTGCATGTCGGTGGGGAAGCCGGGGTGCGGCATGGTGTTGATCTTCAGCGGCAGAATATCGCCGGTGCGGCGCACGCGCACTGCATCGTCGAACTCTTCCACCTCCACGCCTGCACGGCGCAGCTTTTTCGGTAATGGGTTCCAAATGCTTGGGGTAACATTCTTCACCAGCACATCCCCGCCCGTAGCCGCAGCAGCCACCATGTAGCTGCCAGGCTTCGATCTGATCCGGAATGATGCTGTAGGTGCAGCCGTGCATCTTTTCCACACCGCGCACCTTGATCACATCGGTGCCTGCGCCGCGCAGATGTTCGCCGCACATATTCAGGAAGTTTGCCAGATCCACCACATGGGGTTCCTTGGCACAGTTTTCCAGAATGGTCTGGCCCTTGGCCATGACAGCGGAGAGCATACCGTTCATGGTAGCGCCCACGCTGACCTTATCAAAGAAGATGTGTGCACCGTTCATCTCCTTGGCGCGCACGGTGATCATGCCGTAGTCCACGCTGTCCTCTGCGCCCAGAGCACTGAACACCTTCAGGTGCTGGTCAATGGGGCGGGGGCCGAGGTTGCAGCCGCCGGGCATGGCCACCTGAGCCTTGCCAAAACGGGACAGCAGTGCGCCCAGAAAATAGTAGCTGGCGCGCATCTGGCGGGACAGGTCGTCCGGGACGTTGGTGCCGGTCAGATGGGTGGTGTCGATCTCGTAGGTGTTGCGGTTGATCATTTTGATCTGTGCGCCCAGAACGCTGAGGATCTTCAGGCTCACCGCCACATCACTGATATCCGGCAGATTCTCGACCACACAGACATCCGCTGCCAGAATGGTTGCAGGCAGGACGCCCACCGCCGCATTTTTGGCACCCGAAATGGTAACTTCGCCGTGCAGGGGCTTGCCGCCCGTAATAACAAATTTCTCCAATTTTATGATCTCCTTGTCAAAGGCCCGCAGCCGCAGGCCTGTTAAGGTTCCTGAAAGCATTTTCCATAAAAGCTGCTGCTGATGTGCATAGCCAATGCCGTACTACTACAGCTATCTTATTATACACAACTTTCACAAAAAGCAAAGCCCCGTTTGGTGTTGTTTTATTATTTTCTGTTTTGCCCATTTTCGCGCAGGATATTCCAAAATTTTGATTTCTTTTTTCAGGTATTTTACAAAAACCAGATACAACTGTTGCTTTCTTTACCAGATATGGTCTTCGCACCGAGTCTCAGTGATCCAGCCCAGCTGATAGGCTGTCACCAGCTGTTTGAGGTCGTGCACCCGCTCCCGCAGCACCTCACCCTCGTCGGTGTCCTCCACAAGGATGCGATGATTTTCGGTTTCCAGGATATTCTTTTGCGAGATGATGTCCAGATTTTCCTTCACAGCCTTTCTCCGCGCTTTCAAAGGGCTGGTGGGTGCGCAGGGACATGGTGCGGCTGGAATACACCAGCGTATAGCCCGCAATGCCGGTCTTTTCGTGGTAGGCACGGCAGAAGCCGCCATCGATGACCACCAGCCTGCCGCCGCCCTTAATGGGACTTTCGCCGTTCTTTTCCCGCACCGGCACATGGCCGTTGACGATATGGCTGTTGCCCGGCAGGCCGAACTCTGCCAGAATGCGGCGGCATACGGCTTCGTCATTATACCATGTATAATAAGGGTCTTTCACCTCGGTGTGGGTAGAAGCTGTCCGCGACATAAAGCCGTTCAAAGGTGGTCATGGCGCTGCGGCCAAACAGCGGCGAAAGCTTGCCGCACCACAGATACCACAAAAAGTCCTGTCCGCTCTGGCGGGCGGCGCTGCCCTCGGGGGCGAAGTAGCCCCGGCGCCCGGGCGTCGCAGTAGTCCATCAGGGCACGTCCGGGTAGAGGCGGCCTTCAAAGCGTTCCGTGGCAAAGGTGCCCCGGCTGGTCATGGGCACTGCACCGTGGTAGAGCAGGTTGCCGTTCTCGATGTGGTAGACACTGCCCTTGGCGTACAGGAACTCGACGTGCTGCTGTAATTTCTCACTCTGGCGGAAGGACTGCACCAGCTTGGTCAGCACCAGCTGCTCATCCGGGTTCAGTGCCGCCGGGTCGGCAGGGTCCACCGTGGGGAACGAGGTATCCCGCAGCGGATACTCCTTTTCCCCGATCTTGACCGTGTGCTTTTCGACCAGTCGATGCGGCGCAGATAATCTCGCTCCTGCATCTGGAAGTCCGGGTTGCGGTCGATGACATGGCACTCCAGCTTGAACATCAGAATGCTGATGGCCTTGTGCATCACGGCACAGCGGTGCAGCATTCCCTCTGGTGTAGGGGCCGCGGGCCGCGTCGGTATGGGGCATCCAGATGGAAAGATCATCATTGCCGTAGAACTGCTCGGCCATGCGCTGCAGATGGCGCAGGTTGATGCCGTAGCAGTCCTCCAGCATTCCGTGGTTATGATAAGCCAGCGTGGTCTTGAGCACCGTGCAGATGCAGATGGGGCTGCCCGCAGCGGCACCCATCCATACTACATCGTGGTTGCCCCACTGGATATCCACATTGTGGTGGCGCATGAGCAGATCGAGGATGATGTCCGGGCGTGGGCCGCGGTCGAACAGGTCGCCCACGATGTGCAGCTTGTCCACTGCCAGATGCTTGATCAGCTCGCACAGCCGCACGATAAAGCGGTCGGCGCGGCCATTTTCAATGATGCTGCCCACGATCTGGCCGTAGTACAGATCCTTTTCGTGATCCTCAAAATGGGCGTGGAGCAGCTCGTCCAGAATGTAGCCGCAGCTGGCAGGCAGGCATCTGCGCACATGGTCGCGGGTATGTTTGGAGGACACCAGACGGCAGATATCAATGAGCCTCAGCAGCGTTTCGGTGTACCACTGATCCAGCGCTTCCTCGCTGGTACAGCGTGCCTTGAGCTGGGGCAGCTTTTCGTTGGGGTAATAGATCAGCGTTGCCAGCTCGGCGCGGGTATTCTTCGGCACGGTATCGCCCAGCACCTGATCCACTTTTTTCGCGAATGACACCGGAAGCGGAATTCAGAATATGCACAAAAGCTTCATTCTCGCCGTGCAGGTCGCTCATGAAGTGCTCGGTACCCTTGGGCAGCTTGAGCAGTGCCTGCGTGCTGATGATCTCGCTGGCCGCCGCCGCCTGCGAAGGATAATCCCGCGAGAGCAGGGTCAGGTACTTGAGATTATCGCGGATCTCATCGGTTTCGGTGCGCATGGTCTCCTCCATCACAACGTTCTCTCCGCCGCAGTCCGCCATCACGGACCATTTGCAAAGATGTTGCTTTCTATATGTATTATTTTTCCTTATCTTATAGTATAGCACGTCCGGGGTTGAAAAGTGGTATACTGGGGCTGACAAACTTTCAGCAAAGGACTTTGGATATTATGCCGAAAAGCGATTTGTCTCCGTTCCCTCTTCCTGCACCCTCTGCCCGCGCCGGTGCGGGGCCGACCGTGCTGCCGGACGCACCGGTTTCTGCGGCGCGGGCGGCACCCTAAAAGCAGCCCGCGCTGCCCTGCACTACTGGGAGGAGCCATGCATCAGCGGCACAAAGGGCAGCGGCACGGTGTTTTTTTCCGGCTGCACCCTCAAATGCTGCTTCTGCCAGAACTATCCCATCAGCGCCGAGGGCCTTGGCAAGGAGATCACCGTGGAACATCTGGCAGAGATTTTCTGAATCTGCAGGAGCAGGGTGCCAACAACATCAATCTGGTCACGCCCGGCCAGTGGCGGCCCTGGATCATTGCCGCGCTGGATATTGCCCGGGCAAAGGGTCTGCATCTGCCCATCGTATGCAACACCGGCGGTTACGAAACGGTGGAAAGCGTGGAAGCCTGGCGCGGGTACATCGACATCTGGCTGGCCGATCTGAAATATGTATCCTCTGCCCTGTCGGCAGAGCTTTCCTCTGCGCCGGACTACTTTGCACAGGCAAAGCCCGCCATTGAAGCCATGATGGCACAGGCCGGACATCCGGTGTTCAATGCAGAGGGCATCCTGCAAAAGGGGGTCATTCTGCGGCATCTCGCCCTGCCCGGCCACATCGATGACAGCTTTGCGGTGCTTGACCAGATGGCCGCGTGGAACGATGCAGACCCCGAGTGCTTCATCCCCAGCGTCATGAGCCAGTACACACCGTTTTACAAAGCCGCAGAGCACGGCATCGGACGGCGCATTACCACCTATGAATACCGCCGGGTGGTCAACTATGCCATGGACAAGGGACTGGCGCAGGGCTACATGCAGCAGAAGAGCAGCGCAAAGGAAGAGTATACGCCTTCTTTCGATTTGACAGGGGTATGAATTCGTCAAATCGTCCCAAAAAAGGCTGATTATTTTCTCTTGCATCCCCGCGGAAATTTTGCTTGCAATCCCATCCGGGCCGGATTATAATGGATACAACGATGTGTTAACAGAACTCTGATGAGCTGTAAATATCAGGAGGAGCGTTATGGAACATTTCAACCCGATCCTTGGCAACGATACCACCGGCCAGAAATTCATCACCTGCGGTGAGATCATGCTGCGCCTGACCCCGCCGAACTACGAGAAGATCCGTATGGCATCCGGCTTTGAGGCCAGCTACGGCGGCAGCGAGGCCAACATTGCACTGGCACTGGCTAACCTTGGTGTGGACAGCACCTTCTTCAGCGTGGTGCCCAACAACAGTCTGGGCAAGAGCGCCGTGCGCTGGCTGCGTTCCAACGACGTGCACTGCACCCCCATGATCCTGACCGAGCCGAACGAGACTCCTTCCAACCGTCTGGGTACTTATTATCTGGAGACCGGCTACGGCATCCGCCCGTCCAAGGTCATCTATGACCGCAAGCACAGTGCCATTACTGAGTACGATTTCTCGCAGGTGGATCTGGATGCTTTGCTGGACGGCTACGACTGGCTCCACCTGAGCGGCATCACCCCGGCACTGGCACCCAACTGCCGCACCCTCATTCTGGATATGCTCAAGGTCGCCAAAAACAAGGGCCTGACCGTCAGCTTCGACGGCAACTTCCGCAGCATGCTCTGGAGCTGGGAAGAAGCGCGTGATTTCTGCACGCAGTGTCTGCCCTATGTCGATATCCTGCTGGGCATCGAGCCGTACCACCTGTGGAAGGATGAGAGCGACCACTCCAAAGGGCGACTGGAAGGACGGCGTGCCTCTGCAGCCCAGCTATGAGCAGCAGGACGAGATTTTCCAGCATTTCATCGAGCGGTATCCCAACCTCAAGTGCATTGCCCGCCATGTGCGTTATGCGCACAGCGGCAGCGAGAACAGCCTGAAGGCCTTTCATGTGGTACGACGGCCACACCTTCGAGAGCAAGCTGTTCACCTTTAATATCCTTGACCGCGTGGGCGGCGGCGATGCCTTTGCCAGCGGCCTGATCTACGCCATGCTGCACAACTACAGAGCCATGGATATGATCAACTTTGCGGTGGCAAGCAGTGCCATCAAGCACACCATCCACGGCGATGCCAACATCACCGATGATGTGAGCACTATCCGCAACCTGATGAACATGAACTACGATATCAAGCGGTAAGTTTTATCGCCGTACAGAGAACGCCCGCCGGGGAGACCCGGCGGGCGTTGCTTTTTCTATCAGATATACCGCCCGGTGATGCTCTCCGGGTTCTGTCTCACCTGTTCCGGCGTACCTGCCGCCACGATGCGTCCGCCGTCATCTCCGCCGCCCGGCCCCATATCCATGAGGTAATCCGCATTGCGGATCACATCCAGATCATGCTCAATGACCACCACGGTGGCACCGTTCCCGATCAGCTTCTGGAACACACCCAGCAGGGTCTGTACATCCAGCGGATGCAGGCCGATGGTGGGTTCATCGAACACGAACACACTGTCTGCCTGCCCCTTGCCCATCTCGCTGGCAAGCTTCAGCCGCTGGGCTTCGCCGCCGGAAAGGCTGGGTGTCTCCTCGCCAAGGGTCAGGTAGCCAAGGCCCAATTCTTTCAGTACCTGCAGGCGCTGGCGCACAAGCTTACAGTCCGCACAGGCTTCCAATGCAGTGGACACATCCATGTCCATCAGGTCGGCCATGGAGGCTGGTTCGCCGTTCGCCGTGAGCAGCTTCACTGCCGCCGCTTCCCGGCTGTAACGCGAACCGCCGCAGTCCGGGCAGGGCACTTCTACGTCCGGCAAAAACTGCACATCAAACTGATGACGCCGGTGCCGTCACAGGTCGGGCAGCGCAGTTTGCCTGTGTTGTAGGAGAAATCGCCCGCCTTGTAGCCGTGGTCTTTGGCATCCTGCGTTTTGGCAAACAGCTTGCGCAGCTCATCGTGCACATTGGCGTAGGTTGCAACGGTCGAGCGGACATTGATACCGATGGGCGTCGCGTCGATCAGCTTCACCTGCGCAATTTCCTCGGCCTCCACGCTTTTCACATGCGCTGGCAGGGCTGTGCCGTTCACCTTTGCCTGCAAGGCCGGGACCAGGCTTTCCAAAATCAGGGTGGTCTTGCCGCTGCCGGACACACCCGTAACCACGGTCAGCCGCCCCTTGGGCAGTTCCAGTTCCAGCGGCTTCACAGTATGGATGGCCGAGGTTTCCAGATGGATGCGGCCCTGTGCAAACAGTTCATTTTCCGGCACATGAGGCCGGGCATTCACCCCCGCCCTGCCTGCAAGAAACGGGCCGATCTGAGAAGCCGCGTTCTGTTCAATTTCCGGAATGCTGCCCTGCGCGATCACATGTCCACCCTTTGCACCGGCTTCCGGCCCCATCTCGATCAGCCAGTCAGCTTCCTTTAAAATTTGGGTATCGTGATCCACCAGCACCACCGAGTTGCCGTCGGCCACAAGGTCGTGCATCACATCGGTCAGGCCTTCAATGTTAGAAGGATGCAGGCCGATGGACGGCTCGTCCAGCACATAGAGCACACCGGTGGTACGGTTGCGCACCGCACGGGCCAGCTGCATCCGCTGGCGCTCACCGGTGGAAAGAGTGGACGCGGAGCGGCCCAGCGTCAGGTAGCCAAGGCCTAGCGAGAGCAGCCGTGCCGCTGCCGTCTGGAAGGATTCGCAGATATTGCGGGCCATGGGCCGCATCTCTTCCGGCAGACTGTCCGGCACACCCGCCACCCAATCGGTAAGCTGCACAAGAGTCATCTGACAAGCCTTGTCCAACGTGATGCCCCGCAGCTTTGGGGTACGAGCCGCATTACACAGCCGGGTGCCGCCGCAGTCCGGGCAGATGCCTTGCCGCAGGAACTTTTCCACCCGCTTCATGCCCTTTTCATCCTTGACCTTGGAGAGGGCGTTCTCCACGGTATAGGTGGCATTGAAATAGGTAAAATCCAGCTCCCCGGCCTGATTGGAATTTTTGTTATGATAAAAATGTGCTTTTTTTCTCCGCCGGGCCATGGAAAACGATATCCTTTTCCCGGTCGGTCAGGTCGCGGAAGGGCACATCGGTGCGCACGCCCATCTCCCGGCAGATATCCACCATCAGCGACCACATCAGGCTCTTCCACGGGGCCACGGCACCTTCGTCGATCGTAAGAGAATCGTCCGGCACAAGGGTGCTCTCGTCCACGGTCATCACCATGCCGGTACCGCTGCAGGTGCGGCAGGCACCCTGACTGTTGAAGGCAAATTCTTCAGCGGAAAGCGCGCGCACGCTGGCACCGCACTGCGGGCAGAACAGCGGCTTTTCTGCCGCCACGGCAAGGCTGGGTTCCAGCCAGCGGCCGCACTGCGGGCAGGGATAGCTGGAAAGACGGGAGAACATCAGGCGCAGACTGTTCAGCAGTTCTGTGCCGGTACCAAAGGTGCTGCGGATGCCCGGCACAGCGGGCCGCTGATGCAGTGCCAGTGCAGCCGGAACATACAGCACTTCGTCCACCGATGCCTTTGCCGCCTGCGTCATGCGGCGGCGCGTATAGGTGGAAAGTGCGTCCAGATACCGGCGGGAGCCTTCGGCGTAAAGCACGCCCAGCGCAAGGCTGGACTTGCCCGAACCGGACACACCCGCCACACCCACGATTTTGCCCAGCGGCACATCCACATTCACGTTTTTCAGGTTGTGCACCCGCGCGCCGCGGATCCTGATATGGTCGACCATCTTCTCTCCCCCCTGCCGTCACTGCTTCTTTTTTAAATAGTATCCAATGCCAATGGCATCTGCCAGCGCCCAGCCGATGGGCACGCTGAGCCAGATGCCGGTAACGCCCAGCGGCGTGGCCGAAAGCAGACAGGCCAGCATCAGCGGCAGAGCAAACAGCAAAATGCTGCCGGTGATGGGGCCTTTGGTCAAACTACGCTGCATTGTTTCCGATTCTCCTTTTTATAACGCTGTTTCAGCCGGTGCACTGGCTCTGCCGCCGTCCCGCCTTGAAAGAGACTGCTCTCTTCCTGCAAACTTCTGACGGTACTCTCTGGGCGTGCAGTGCTTGATCTCCCGGAAGGTCTTTGTAAAGTAGCTGGTATCCGAAAAGCCGCAGTCGGCACCGATCTCGCCAATCTTCATGCTGGTGGAAAGCAGCAGCTCGGCGGCCTTTTCAATGCGGTACTGCTTGACATACTGGATGGGTGTGATCCCCAGCAGCTGCCGGAAGCTGCGCAGGCAGGCGCTCTCACTCAGGGCCACGCAGTCGGAAATGCGCTCCACGTTCAGTTCCTCAGCATAATGCTCTTCCACAAAACGCAGCATCTGTTTCATGCGCTGGGCCGCGATCTGCTCCTGCTGAGAGACCTTTGTTTTTCCACCCTCGCACTGCATTCCCAACAGATGCACCGCCGCCGAAAGATGGTACCGCGCCTGATTCTCATAGTCAAAGACCTCTTGGGCCACTGCGTCCCAGACTTCCCGCAAATGGCAGAGCACGGCCTTCTGCCCGTCGTCTGCCTCGTTCAGCAGAAAGAATGCCGGCGCTCCCGGCTGAAGCAGCGGGTGTACGAGCTTTTGCCAGAAGATGGTATCCATACCGCCGATCAGGCGCGGATGGAATACCCCGGAATGCAGCAGGGCATCCCCGGTCTCCGCCTGCTCCACCGCATGGAACACTCCGGAATTGACAAACACGCCCTGCCCGGTCTGCAAAATCAGACGGGCTTTGTTCACGTCCACCGCCAGCGGGCCTTTTACGGCAAGGATGTATTCAAACTCTTCATGCCAGTGCCATGCTACCGAATAGCTTTTGATGTCCTCTTCATAGCAGGCAATGGGAAATAGTGCGCTGCCGTGCTGCACCAGTTCCCTGCCCTCGTCATCCGCCACAACATCCGGCAGGCAGCTGAAACCGCCCGCTGCTGCACAGCTGGTCTGAAATGCCACGATCCGTCATCTCCTTTCCGTCAAGGTGCACATCTGCATCTGCGCTGGTTTTGTTGTATCAATCGGGCGTTTTTATCCTAACATTTCGTTCTGATGTATGATATTATTACATTAACAAAGTGCAAGATGCATTGCAAGTATAACATGCTTCCCGGAGGAACTCAAGATTCATGGTACAGCTTCTGCTTCCGATCATTTACATCTCGTTCATCAGTCTGGGCCTGCCGGATTCCCTATTGGGGTCGGCGTGGCCCTCCATGTATCCGGCGCTCGGTGTGCCGGTGTCCTATGCGGGGCTGATCTCCATGATCATCTCCTTTGGCACCATTGTTTCCAGCCTGAACAGCGACCGGCTCACCCGTGCGCTGGGTACCGGAAAAGTGACCGCCCTCAGTGTGGCCATGACAGCTGCCGCGCTGTTCGGCTTTTCGGTCTCCACACAGTTCTGGATGCTCTGCCTGTGGGCCGTGCCCTATGGGCTGGGTGCAGGCAGCGTGGACGCGGCCCTGAACAACTATGTTGCCTTACATTATAAAAGCCGCCACATGAGCTGGCTGCACTGCATGTGGGGCATCGGCACCATGATCAGCCCCATGGTCATGGGCCGGGTGCTGGCAGGCGGCGGGCCGTGGACATCCGGCTACCGGTACATTGCCCTGTTTCAGATCCTGCTGAGCGCAGTGCTCTTTTTCAGTTTGCCGCTATGGCAGAGCCGTACTGCAGGCACTGACACCGAAACTGCTTCGACGCAGGCGTTGAGCCTTGGACAGGTATTCCGTCTGCCGGGTGCCAGAGAGGTGATGCTGTGCTTCTTCTGCTACTGTGCATTGGAGACCACGGCCGGTCTGTGGGCCAGCAGCTACCTCACGCTGACGAAAGGCGTTGCCGCCGGCACTGCCGCCAGCTTTGCCAGCCTGTTCTACATCGGCATCACTGCCGGGCGCGCCGCCTGCGGCTTTTTGACCCTGAAATTCAACGATACGCAGATGATCCGCATGGGTCAGTGCATTCTGGCCGCAGGGGTGCTGGCTCTGCTGCTGCCCGGGCCGCAGATCCTTGCCCTGAGCGGTCTTGTGCTGGTGGGGCTGGGCTGCGCGCCCATCTACCCCAGCGTCATCCACTCCACCCCGGCGCACTTCGGGGCATACAAGTCTCAGGCCGTCATCGGCATCCAGATGAGCAGCGCCTATGTGGGCAACCTTACCATGCCGCCGCTGTTCGGCGTGCTTGCCAACAACATCACCCCGGCCCTGTTCCCCTTCTACCTGCTGGCGCTGCTGGTGTTCATGGTGTTCATGCACGAACAGCTGGTGCGCAAAACAAGCCGCTGCTAATTCTGCCATTCTCCCATTTCATATACAGCAAAAGGCTCCCTGTCCGGTCTCGGGCGGGGAGCCTGCTGTTTTAAAGGAGTTATTTACAGGATGCACCGGCTGATGGCATTGGCAACCGCAAACAGTTCCTGCTGGCCGATAAAGCCGAACTTTGCCTCGTGTGCGTCCGCAAAGCAGACGGTCAGCTGCGATGCCTGCACCGGGTCGCCAAAGCCTGCCGTCTGGATCCCGTAGTGCAGCACCTTGCGGTAGGGCAGCACAAAAAGCTGCTGCCGCGTGCCAGTGACCCCCTGCATATCCACCATGATGATGCGGTGGCTGGTAAACACCACCTGATCGCGCACCGTCTTGTAAGCGCCCACGATGCTCTCACCGTCCAGCAGCAGCGCGCGGGCATTTTTGCAGATATCCTTCTCCTGCAGGCGCATGAGGTTCTCCATTGGTTTATCGCGGAATTCCATGGTTTTTGTCCCCTTTCCTGCGTGGTTTTCTGCCCTTATTGTAGCATTCCTGCAGGCGGTTTACAAGATGTGCTCTCGCCTTTTGGGCCGGGCTGTGCTATACTGTATGCCAAAGAGATTCTTATAAAAACGAGGTAACCCCCATGGAGATCATCGTACATCAGGCCATTCTCCACGTTCTGGATACCACGCTGGATGCCCCCGTGCTCAGCGGCAGCTGCATGGAGATGACCGCCGAAAAGACGGCCTATTTGCAATACCACATCGAAAAGCTGCTTGCCAGCGACGACATCCGCCAGTGCCGCCCGCTGCCGGATTCCGCCTTTAAAAACGAGCTGGAGCACAACCACGATTTTGTGGACCTCTCCTGCCGCATCGCGGGCGTTCTGTTCGACTACATGCACGCGCACACCACCATTCCGGGGGCAGACCTTGCCGTGGTGGATTTTACCCGCGATGGTGAGCCGTGGCTGGGCATCCTGAAGTTGAACTACAAAAACGGCTACACCCACTACACCGAGAATGTGGAGGGTGCCCCGGTGAACTCCATCATACAGCAGCGGGCCTGCCTGCCCAGCCAGAGCGGCAAGGTGGAGGAAGGTGCCCTTGTCAACCTGACCGATTACTCCATGAAGCTGCTGGAAAAAAAGTTCGACATCGACGGCCACAAGGATTTTTACCTTTCCACGGTAGTGTTCCAGTACACCACCGCCCAGCCGGAAAAGAAAAAAGCTGCAGGCCATTCAGGAAGCCGCCGTGCAGGCCGTGCAGGAAAACTACGCAGATCAGCCCCACGTAGAGGCTCAGGTCGCGATGCTGATCGCCAATCAGGCCGCAGACAACGACAATCAGGTATCCATCCAGCAGGTGCGTCAGCAGTTGGAAGAGGAATATCCCCTTGCCGCCGTGCCCTTTGATGATTATGTGGAAAAGAGTGATGTGCTGGAAGCGCCTGAGCAGCCCGTGACTGTGACCCCTGCGCGCATCCGCCGCATGGAGAGCCGCAGCATCCACACCGCCAACGGCATTGAGGTGAAGATTCCCACCGAACTGCTCAACTCGGACAACGAGGTGGAATTTCTGCACAGCGATGACGGCAGCATTTCGCTGCTCATTAAAAATGTGATCCTGTAAGAAACGATTTAAAATTGTCTCCGCGCACGGATCGCGCTCCGACAATATCAGCGGAATCATTATTTTCATATTTGCAAAAGCCGAAAAATCTGCGGATTTTCCGGTTTTTTTTTTTTCACAGGAAGGAGCCGTAACGGGGAACAACAAAAAAGCCATCGTTTTTGCATTTCTGCATCAACGATGGCTTCGTATTGGAGCGGCCGACGAGGCTCGAACTCGCTACCTCCACCTTGGCAAGGTGGCGCTCTACCAGATGAGCTACGGCCGCATATTGGAAACCCTGCTGGATTTCCTTAGCTGGTGCCTCCGATCGGAATCGAACCAATGACACGGGGATTTTCAGTCCCCTGCTCTACCGACTGAGCTACAGAGGCATAAGCGGTGCAATTATCCCTGCACCCTCCCGAGCGATTCTCGCGAATTTCGGGGCCCCCGCGAAAGCTTGCGAAGCAAGATTTTGTGGGGAAGAGGAGAAAGTCTGGCGTTCATCACGGCAGTCTTGCTTGCAAGACCGCCCGATGAACTGCAGGACTTTCGACGAAGCGACCCGGATCGGGCTCGAACCGACGACCCCCAGCGTGACAGGCTGGTGCTCTAACCAACTGAGCTACCGGGCCAAATGGTGGAAGTTAACGGGCTCGAACCGCTGACCCTCTGCTTGTAAGGCAGATGCTCTCCCAGCTGAGCTAAACTTCCACAAAATGGAGCGGCCGACGAGGCTCGAACTCGCTACCTCCACCTTGGCAAGGTGGCGCTCTACCAGATGAGCTACGGCCGCACATTCCATGTGTTTGTGCCGGACTGTTTACCGGCGACGCTGATTATTATACCGTACCGCCCGGAAATTGTCAACCACAAATTTGCATTTTCTGCAAAAAGTTGGAAACCCGCCTGTCTGTATTCAAAAGACTTCACTTTTGCGGGCTTTACCTGTGTCATCATTCAAGTTTGTCACGACATACACGAAGAAAATTGATTTGCTTTCCCTTTTGTAAACTATTATAATGGAAAGTGTCATTTTGTCGCCTGTAAGAGCTGCGTCTGTTATGCCGCCGAGGGCATACAGGCGCGTTTTCGTGCGCAGAAATAGGAAAAGCCAGCATAAAGGAGCAAACACAATGTATAAGATCACTGAAAAGTCGCGCTGAATCCCACCGTGACGAAGATGGTCATTGAAGCCCCGCTGATCGCCAAAAAGGCAAAGCCGGGCCAGTTTATCATTGTGCGCCCGTTTGAGGACAGCGAGCGCATCCCCTGACCGTGGCCGGTTACGACCGCGAAAAGGGCACTGTGGATATCATTTTTCAAATCGTGGGCGGTACCACGATGGAGCTGAACAGCCTGCAGGTGGGCCAGAGTGTCCACGACTTTGTAGGCCCGCTGGGCCGCGCCACCGAGGTGGAAGGCCTGAAGAAGGTATGTGTCGTGGGCGGCGGCGTAGGCTGCGCCATCGCTCTGCCCATTGCCCGTGAACTCCACGAGCAGGGCTGCGTTGTCCACAGCGTGGTCGGCTTCCGCAACAAGGACCTGCTGATCCTTGAGGACGAGTTCAAAGCCTGCAGCGACGAACTGCGCATTATGACCGACGACGGCAGCTATGGCACCAAGGGTGTTGTTACCGCTGCACTGGACGAGCTGGTGGCCGCCGGCAACCAGTACGATGAGGTCATCGCCATCGGTCCGCTCATCATGATGAAGTTCGTGGTCAAGACCTGCCAGAAGCACGGCCTCAAGAGCATCGTCTCCATGAATCCCATCATGATTGACGGAACCGGTATGTGCGGCGGCTGCCGCCTGACGGTAGGCGGGGAGACGAAGTTTGCCTGCGTCGACGGCCCCGACTTTGACGGCGATCTGGTGGATTTTGATGAGGCAATGGCCCGCGGCACCATGTACCGCCCGTTTGAGGCACACGCCCGTGAAGCGGCATGCAATCTGCTCAATCAGGAGGTAAAATAAGATGGCTTTCAATATGGACCCGAAGAAGTGCCCCATGCCCACGCAGGACCCCAATGTGCGCAACAAGAACTTTAAGGAAGTTGCTCTGGGCTACACCGAAGAAATGGCCGTGAACGAAGCAAAGCGCTGCGTGCACTGCAAGAACAAACCCTGCCAGACCGGCTGCCCTGTGGGCATCGATATCCCCGAGTTCATCGGCCATGTGGCCGAGGGCGACTTTGAAGCCGCTTATCAGGTGATCAACCGCTCCTCTTCCCTGCCCGCCGTCTGCGGCCGTGTCTGCCCGCAGGAGAGCCAGTGCGAGGGCAAGTGCACCCGCGGCATCAAGAATGAGCCGGTGGGCATCGGCCGCCTGGAGCGCTTTGTTGCCGACTGGCACCGTGAGAATGTGCACACCGCCCCCATCGTGCCCGAATGGAACGGCCACAAGGTGGCCATCATCGGCGCTGGCCCTGCCGGTCTGACCGCCGCAGGCGATCTGGCAAAGCTGGGCTACAAGGTCACCGTTTACGAGGCCCTGCATGTGGCCGGCGGCGTGCTGATGTACGGCATCCCTGAGTTCCGTCTGCCCAAGGCCATCGTGCAGCAGGAGATCGACGGCCTGAAGAAGATGGGCGTTGATTTCGAGTGCAACATGGTCATTGGCAAGGTGCTGACCATCGACGAGCTGATGGGCGAGTACGGCTACGAGGCCGTGTTTGTAGGCTCCGGTGCCGGCCTGCCCCGCTTTATGGGCATCCCCGGCGAGAGCCTGAAGGGTGTCTACTCTGCCAACGAGTTCCTGACCCGCTCCAACCTGATGAAGGCTTATCTGCCCACCAGCAAGACCCCCATCCGCACCGGCAAAAAGGTCGCCGTTGTGGGCGGCGGCAACGTGGCTATGGACGCTGCCCGCCGCGCCCTGCGTCTGGGTGCCGAGACCGTGTACATCGTCTACCGCCGCGGCATGGCTGAGCTGCCCGCCCGTAAGGAAGAGGTGGAGCACGCCGAAGAAGAGCAGATCATCTTCCGGACACTGTGCAACCCGGTGGAGATCCACGCCAACGACGAGGGCTTTGTCAAGTCCATCACCTGCATTGAGATGGAGCTGGGCGAGCCGGATGCTTCCGGCCGCCGCCGCCCCATCGAAAAGAAGGGCAGCGAGTTCGAGCTGGATGTGGACACGGTCATTATGAGTCTGGGCACCAGCCCCAACCCGCTGATCCGCTCCACCACCCCGGGTCTGGAAACCAACAAGCACGGCTGCATCGTTACCGACGGCGACGACGGCAAAACCAGCCGCGATGGTGTGTACGCCGGCGGCGATGCCGTGACCGGCGCAGCCACCGTCATCAAGGCCATGGGCGCAGGCAAGGCTGCTGCAAAGGCCATTGACGAGTACATTCAGAGCAAGTAATCCCCTGTGAAGGTGGGCACCGCCCACTGAATACCGGATATGAAAAATCCCCTGTGCCAACGCACAGGGGATTTTTGCATCTTATTCTGCGGTCTCCGTTGTGAGCGCCGGGTAACTCGTCCGCACGCACCGCACAGCGCACCGGGCGCTGCCGCCGGTGGTACAGGTAAAGAGGGTCAGATCCCATTCATCGGACTCCTCCGTCTTTTCGGTCATTTCCTCAATTTGCGTGGGCTGCAGGTTTTCCACATAGGAGACCTCGTAGGTCCAGCGCATACCGTCCATATCCGTAAAATAGACCTGCGCGCCCTCGGTCAGCCACTTGATGGGGCTGAAATGCTTTGCATAGTTGTGGGCGCAGACCACCATGTTATCCGCATAGGTGGAACCGGGTAACGGCCGGGCGCAATCTTCAGGCCCGCATAGCTCCACTGGCTCATCACCGGCAGTTCCAGCCCGATGGATGGAATGGACAGATAGCCGATGTAATCCCAGCCGTTCAGTTCGGTCACGGTCATTTCCTGCGTGGGGTCCAGCTCCGGCTGCAGCGCCACGGTATCCGATTTTGCCTTTTCCTCAATGGCAGCGTTCAGGGTCTGCTCCAGCTCGCCCAGCACCTCCTGCGAGGCCTTGTCTGCACGGGATGCATCCCACTTGTTATAGGCCAGCAGGGCTGCTGCCGCAAGGATCAGCAGCGCGCCCAGCACCATACACACTCTTCCGATTTTCTGTCGCATAGCAATGTTTCCTTTTTGTTCCGCGGTAGGTTTCATCCCTTTCAGTATATGCGCAATTGGTATGTTTGTCCAGTAAAAACTTACCGCACTGCCCGGTCCGGCACAAGGCGGCACACAAACCGCACCATCAGTGGGGTCAGCGGCAGCCACACCAGCGTGCACATCACATTGAACAAGGTGTGCGCATTCGCGATCTGCCGGGCGATCACGGCAAGCTCCGGCCCTTTGGGCGAAAGTGCAGCCGTCAGCCGCACATACAACGGCAGACCGGCGCAGAACACCGCCGCGCCGGTCAGATTGAACACTGCATGGGCCGCAGCCACCCGCTTTGCGTCCCGGCTTGCGCTCAAGGATGCCAGCACTGCCGTGATGGTGGTGCCGATGTTATCGCCCAGCAGCACCGGCAGCGCACCCGCAAGACCCAACAGACTGCTGCCGTCCAGCCCGGGGCGGGCTGCAAAGTTCTGCAGCAAGGCAATGGTAGCCGAGCTGCTCTGCACTGTCAGGGTCATGCCAAGCCCCGCCAGCAGCCCCAGCCATGAGTGCTGCCGCACCCGACCCAGCCAGTGCACGAACACCGGGCTTTGCGCCAGCGGTTCCATGGCAGTGCCCATATCGGCAATGCCCTCGAACAGCAGGCCAAAGGCGAACACCGCCCGGCCAACGGCCCGGGCCCTTCCGCCCCTGCACAGGCAAAGCAGAGCAGCAGCCCGGCCAGCAGCACAAGGCCGCGCACATCTTCCAGCCGGAAAGCCAGCAGCTGTGCGGTAACGGTGGTTCCGATGTTGCAGCCAAAGATCACCGGGACCGCCTGCCGCAGGGTCAGCAGGCCCGCACTTACAAAGCCCAGCACCATCACCGTGACTGCCGAGCTGCTTTGCAGCACCGCCGTGACCGCAGCCCCCGCCAGCACGCCCCGCACCGGGCTGCCGGTCACAGCGGCCAGCAGGTTTTTTCAGGCGGCTGCCTGCCGCTGTTTCCAGACTGTGGCTGAGCGCATCCATGCCGTATAAAAACAGTGCCAAGCCGCCAAAAAGTGTAAAAATTCTTGTCAGGTTCTGTTCCACTGCCGCCGCCCCTCCCGCAGAAATGTTTCTTATTCTATTTATGCAGCTGCCGGGCGGTTCAGGCTTTCTGCCTCCCTCCCCTTTTTGTGAATTTTTTTTTAAAATTATCCTAAACTGCCCTTGCATTCTGGGTGCCGGAGGAATATTATTGTCAGGCGTTAATAGTTAACAGCTGTTAAGCATTTTGCAATGAGGAGGGATAGAATGTTGAACGAGACCGAAGCCGCCGGCGAGCTTTCACGGCCTGTGCCATTTTTTCGGACGGCTGAGCAAGGCGTCCCGGGCCGGCATGAAGGCGGCTCTGCGGGGCTGTCCCAAGTGCCACTTTCCCATGCTGGAGGGTCTGGCTCACACGATCAGTACCCGCGGGCAGAACGGAGCGGTGTATGTTTCCGATTTTGGCCTTGTTCTGCGCGAAGCGGACCCGGCTGACCGGCGCAAAACGCTGGTGCGCATCACGCCGGAGGGCTACGCCGCCTGTGCCCGGTGTGAAGATGCCCTCAGCGATTATTTTGCCTGCGTGATGGCCCGGCTGACACCGGAGCAGGTGCAGCAGATGAACGTTTTGCGCGGCGCACTGATGGACGCCATCCTTGCGGAAAACGCTTCCCGTGAAGCAAAAACAACGAAGGGAGAACCGAACTATGACGAAAATTTTCAAGCAGCTGGCCCGGCACTGGGCCGTCTGTCTTGTGGTGTTCGCGCTGCTGTTCGTGCAGGCGTACTGCGATCTTTCGCTGCCGGACTACACCAGCAAGATCGTGGACACCGGCATCCAGCAGGGCGGCATCGAAAGTCCTCTGCCCGACACAGTGCGGCAGAGCACGCTGGATGCCCTCTCGCTGCTGATGCGCGAGGAGGACGCCGATGCGCTCCAGAACGCCTACGAGTATTATCTTCAGGACGACGGCGTGCTGAAAGCTGCGCACCGACCTGACCGACGACGAGCGCACTGCGCTGGAGGATGCCGTCACCACGCCGGACATCGTGCTGTATATGGCCGCCACCCAGGCCGCCAACGGCACGGGATGCCCCGCCGGGCAGGACAGCATGGGCATGACCGGCCTTGGTGACATGCAGGCGGCATCCTCTGAGAGCACCACCACGGATAGCGAGACCGTCACCCCCACTGCTAAAGACCTCGACGCCGTATGCACCCAGTTTGCCGCTATGGCCCAGATGCCGGGCTTCTCCCGCGAAGCTGTCCAGCAGCAGTTGACTGGTGCTTTTGCCAGCTGGATGATACCCTGATTGAGAACCTCAAAAGCCAGTCCATGCTGCTGGTGCAGCTGGAATACGAGGCACAGGGCGTCGCCCATGACGTCCAGATGCAGTACCTCTTCCGGGTGGGCGGGCAGATGCTGGGCCTGACTCTGCTGATGGTGGCCGTGTCCATTCTGGTGGGCCTCATCGCCTCCCGTGTTTCCGCCGCCATTGGCCGCGATCTGCGCCGGGAGACCTTTGCCTCGGTCATCGGGTTCTCCAATGCAGAGATCGAGAATTTCTCCACCGCTTCCCTCATCACCCGCACCACCAACGACATCCAGCAGGTGCAGTTCGTCTGTGTGATGCTGCTGCGAATGGTGGCCTACGCGCCCATTCTGGGCATGGGCGGCATCTTCCATGTGCTGCACAGCAACACCGGCCTTGCATGGATCATCGTGCTGGATGTGGTGCTGCTGCTCACCCTCATCGCCTTTTTGATGAATTTCGCCATGCCGAAGTTCAAGATCATGCAGAGCTGGTGGATAAGTTGAACCTGGTCAGCCGCGAAATTTTGACCGGCGTGATGCCGGTGCGCGCCTTCAGCCGCGAAAAATTTGAGGAGAGCGCTTCGACAAGGCCAACAAAGACCTGATGGGCACCCAGTTGTTCACCAACCGCGCCATGGTCGCCATGATGCCCTTTATGACCCTCATTATGAACGGCACCAGTCTGCTCATCGTCTGGTTCGGCGGCAAGGCCATCGATGCCGGCAATATGCAGGTGGGCGAGATGATCGCGTTTATCACCTACACGATGCAGATCGTCATGTCCTTCCTGATGCTGGCCATGGTGGCCGTGATGCTGCCCCGCGCCGGTGTCGCTGCAGAGCGTATCGATGAAGTCTGCTGCACCACCGCCTCCATCCACGACCCCGGACGAAGCCACGGCCAAGCCCGCGCTGGAGCACAAAAACTGGCAGGGTGAGGTCAGAGTTCCACGATGTGAGCTTCCGCTTCCCGGGTGCGGACAGCGATGCGCTGGAGCACATCAGCTTTACTGCCAAAGCCCGGCGAGACCACCGCCATCATCGGCTCCACCGGCTGCGGCAAATCCACCCTGCTCAACCTCATCCCCCGCTTCTATGATACCACCGGCGGCAGAGTGACCGTAGACGGCATCGATGTCCGCGACATGCCGCAGGAAACAGCTCCACAGACCTGCTGGGCTATGTGCCCCAGAAGGGCGTGCTGTTCAGCGGCACCATCGAGCAACCTGAAGTTCGGCGGGGACCACATCACCGACGCCGCCGTGAAGAAGGCCGCCTCCATCGCACAGGCGGAGGAGTTCATCAGCACCAAGCCCGACGGCTACGCCAAAGCCCCATTGCACAGGGCGGCTCCAATGTTTCCGGCGGGCAGAAGCAGCGTCTTTCCATTGCGCGTGCCATCGCCAAAAAGCCGCGCATCTACCTGTTTGATGACAGTTTCTCGGCGCTGGATTACAAGACCGACGTGGCCCTGCGCCGTGCCCTGAAAGCCCAGACCGACAACGCCACCGTCATCATTGTGGCACAGCGCATCTCCACAGTGCTGCATGCCAACCAGATCCTCGTTCTCGACGAGGGCCGTCTCGTCGGCGTGGGCACCCATGCACAGCTGATGGCCTCCTGCCCCGAATATCAGGAGATCGCCCGCAGCCAGCTGAGCCAGAAAGAGCTCGACCTCAAAGCCCTGAACAACGGAAAGGAGGGTGAGTGATATGCCAAGACCCGGACGCCATGACGACCGAACGTGCCAAGGACTTCAAGGGCACGCTGCTCCAGCTTGGTCAAGCAGCCATGAGCACCTATAAGATCTCCCTCATCGTCGTCATCGTATTCGCCATCCTCTCTACCGTCTTCAACATTGCCGGCCCCTAAGGTGCTGGCAAAAGCCACCACGGCCCTTGCTACCGGCTGGATCGCCAAGCTGCGCGGCACCGGCAGCATCGACTTTGTGTATATCGGCCGCATCCTGCTGTTTTTGCTGGGCATGTACCTGCTGAGCAGCGTTCAGCTTCATTCAGGGCTGGCTGATGTCCGGCCTTTCCCAGAAAGTCTGCTACGACTTCCGCCGCCAGATCAGCGAAAAGATCAACCGCCTTCCCCTCGCCTACTTTGAAAAGCGGACCGTCGGCGAGGTGCTCTCCCGCATCACCAACGATGTGGACACCCTCGGCCAGAGCCTGAACCAGAGCATCACCCAGCTCATCACCAGCGTGACCACCATGATCGGCGTGCTCATCATGATGCTGTCCATCAGCCCCCGAAGATGACCTTGATTGCGCTGCTCATCCTGCCCTTTCGCTGGTGATGGTGATGCTGGTGGTCAAGTTCAGCCAGAAGTACTTCAAGACACAGCAGGCCACGCTGGGCGTGGTCAATGGTCAAGTCGAGGAAGTCTACGCCGGTCACAACGTGGTCAAGGCGTTCAACCGCGAGGCCGTGGTGCTGGCACGACTTCAACGCCGCCAACGATAAGCTCTACGAATCTGCGTGGAAAAGCCAGTTTCTCCGGCCTGATGATGCCCATTATGAACTTTGTGGGCAATCTGGGCTACGTGGCGGTGGCCATCGTGGGCAGCATTTTTGCTGCAAACGGGGTCATCACCATTGGTGATATCCAGGCTTTTATCCAGTACGTCAAAAACTTTACCCAGCCCATCCAGCAGCTGTCGCAGGTGTCCAACATGCTGCAAAGCATGACCGCTGCCGCCGAACGGGTGTTCGAGTTTTTGAACGAGCCAGAGGAGGCGCAGTTGGCCGACCCTGCCCGCCGCGCGGACCCTGCCGACATTGACGGACAGGTCACCTTCTGACCATGTGCGCTTCGGCTACACCCCGGACAAGACCATCATCCACGATTTCAGCTGCGAGGTCAAGCCCGGCCAGAAGGTGGCTATTGTAGGCCCTACCGGCGCAGGCAAAACTACTATGGTCAAGCTGCTGATGCGCTTCTATGATGTGGATGCCGGTTTCATCACCCTGAACGGCCACGATGTGCGTGACTTTGACCGCAGCGCTCTGCGCGAAGGCCTTCGGTATGGTGCTGCAGGACACGTGGCTGTTCAAGGGCACCATCATGGAGAACATCCGGTATGGTCGCCTCGACGCCACCGATGAAGAGGTCATCGCCGCTGCAAAGGCCGCCAACGCCGACCACTTCATCCGCACCCTGCCCGGCGGCTACCAGATGGAGCTGAACGAGGACGCCTCCAACGTCAGTCAGGGACAGAAGCAGCTGCTTACCATCGCCCGCACCATTCTGGCAGATAACCGCATCCTGATTTTGGACGAGGCTACCAGCAGCGTGGACACCCGCACCGAGCAGCGCATCCAGACCGCAATGGACCGCCTGATGGAGGGCCGCACCAGCTTTGTCATCGCCCACCGTCTTTCGACCATCCGGGACGCGGACCTCATCCTTGTGATGCGAGATGGCGACATTGTGGAGCAGGGCACCCATGACGAGCTGATTGAGGCCGGCGGCTTCTATGCCGACCTGTACAACAGCCAGTTTGAGGATGTCGTGGATTAAAGCTGACCTGTTATCGCAATATAACTGCAAAAAAGAGCACCTGCCGCCTTCCTTTGAGGGCAGCAGGTGCTATTTGTTTTCCCTCTCAGTCATCGCTGCGCGATGCCAGCTCCCCGAGAGGGGGAGCTTTTCAGCAGTTACCGGTCAGCTGCAATAGAGCTCTCCCTTCGGGAGAGCTGGCGCGAATGCGCCTGAGAGGGTTTTTCCTTTTTTCTTTATTCTTCCACCGCTTCCAGCTTCAGGCCGAACAGCTTTTCCGAGAGGGACGGCAGCTGTTGCTGCAAGGCGCGGACATAGGCCATTACCACCGGGTCCTCGCGCTTTTGTCCCAGCACGATGCCGAACCGGTGTCCCCTGCCCCAGTCCAGCACCCGCGCAAAGCTGAGATCCGGTCTGCGGTAGTAGACTGCAGGAACCAGCATGAGCGCAGGATCTCCATAGGGTGCGCTGCGGATGCCGCCCACCGGCGTAAAGTCTACTCCTCGCTCCATTCCCTCCTGCAGCAGACTGGTCTCGTAGACAGTCTGGTACATCTCCTTGATGGGCAGCCAGCGGTATTGCAATGCCTGTTCCAAGGTCAGTCTGCCCACCGGCATATCAGCGGGCGGGTGGATGGGGATGCAAAGCTCCGGCACATAGAACAGCGGCATCAAAGGTAAGCCCCTGCGCGTAGAACTCTGCACTTTCCAGCTGGAAAGGAAAGATCCATCTCCCCTTTTTTCAGGCTGCGCCAGACCTCGCTGCGGTTGGCACACCACCCCAGAATAGGGGTATATTGCAGGCACAGGTCACTTGTCAGGGAAAACACATCATACACGAACATCCGCATCGCCTCATGGCTCCATGCGATGACCAGATGTCTTTCCGGCGGGTTTTTCCTGCTGCTGCACCGCGCGGGCATGGCGCACCGCCTGCTGATATAGGGCTGACCAGCTGTTTTGCTTTGGGGTAAAAATCCTGTCCGGCAGGGGTCAGCATCACCCGGCGCGGCACATGCTGAAACAGTTCAAACTGCAGCTGTCCTTCCAGCGGGCGGATCTGCTGCGAAAGTGCCGACTGAGATACAGTGCCTCTGCCGCCGCAGAAAAGCTGTTCAGCTCCACGATCTTTACAAAGCCCGCCAGCGCGCGCTGGTTCATTCATTTCCTTCCTCCTAAATACATTAGGTTTTCCTAAATTATAATATAACAGAACTTGAATTGTAAATAGTGCCCTTCTACGCTACAATTGTTAAGGATTCGGCAAAGTGTCTTTTGCTTTGCTGCACGACAAGAAGGAACAAAGAAGAACAAAAAGAAAGAGAGCGTACCTATGAACAAGATCTCCCGCTAAGGGCTTTATCAAAATTGCCGCTGCCGCCGCCATGAGCGGTGTGACCGCCGGTGCTCTGGCTGCCTGCAATGCCGCCTCCGGCTCTGCTTCCGCTTCCCTTCCGGTGCTGCCGGCCAGTACATCCCCGGCACCTATGAGGGCACCGCAGAGGGCATTTCCTCTACCGTCAAGGTCACTATGACCTTCTCCGACAGCGCTGTGACCAATGTAGTGGTGGATACCTCCGGCGAGACCGCTTCCTACGGCGCTGCCGCCGCAGACCAGCTCAAGGAGCAGCTGCTGGCTGCCGGTTCTGCCGAGATCGACGGCGTGTCCGGCTCCACCGTGACCTCCGAGGCTGTCATGAAGGCCGCCAAGAGCTGCTTTGCACAGGCCAAGGGCGAAGCCACCGTGTCCAGCGTCCAACTGCCCACCGGCGACGAGACCGATTGGCTGGGCAAGGAGCCTGATATCGACGAGGCTGCCATCACCGAGACCGTGGACACCGACATCCTCATCGTGGGCGCAGGCAACGGCGGCATGTTTGCCGCTGCCTATGCAGCTGCCAACGGCCTGAACTTCCGCGTCATTGAGCAGAATAGTGTAGTACAGGACACCCGCCACTGGTACGGCGCTATCGACTCCGCTGCTGCCAAAGCCGCCGGTGAAAAGCCCGCGCGACCGATAACGCCAAGCTGCTGAGCGAGATCTCCCGCTACGCCTCCGGCAAGTGCGACCAGCGCGTCGTCAAGACTTGGATCAACGAGTCTGCCGCTATGCACGACTTCATGCGCAGCATTCTGGAAGATAAGTTCGGCTGGGAGTGCGAGTTTACTTCTGGTAGCGAGGCTGCTTGGCCCGCCGAGAACGCCGAACACAACACCGACTACCTCTACCCCGTGGAGGAGCACAACTACAGGGCCAGCGAGTCTGCTGCCGGGCTGCAGCGCAACGAAGCCCTGCAGCAGTACATTGAGGAGCTGGGTTACGGCATCGACTTCAAGACCAGCCTTGCCAAGCTGGAGAAGGATTCCTCCGGCCGCATCACCGGTGTCATCGCCCAGAGCACTGAGGACGACCACTTCATCCGCTACAACGCCAATCAGGGTGTGCTGCTGGCCTGCGGCGGCTTCCCCGGCAACCCCTACATGATGGAGCAGCTGGACCCGCTGGGTACCTCCGTCACCACCGCTTGTTCCTATTCTCCGGCCGATAAGGGCTACGGCATCCGTGCCGCTGTCTGGGCCGGTGCAAACCTCGACAAGGAAGCCGCTCCCATGCTGTTTGACCGCGGCATCGTGGCTCCCGGTGTGGATGCCGGTTATGTGGACAGCGAGAGCGCCTTTGGAGGCAAGGCCTTCCCCGGCAAGATCCGCCAGTTCAACCCCGGCACGCAGCCCTTCCTGAAGGTGAACCGGGACGGCGAGCGCTTTGCCAACGAGAGCTGCCCCTACAACGATATCGTCTACGCCGCCGCCCACCAGCCGGGCCGCGTCTACGCACAGATCTGCGACGCCAACATTCTGGAAGACGTCAAAGCGCTTCCACACCATCGGCTGCTCCGCACAGACCCGCAATGCCGGTGAGGACTACATCAAGAGCCAGATGGAGAATGCAGAGAAAGAGGGCTGCTTCTTCAAGGCGGACACCATTGAGGAGCTGGCCGACAAGCTGGGCTTTACCGGCGATGCCAAGGACACCTTCCTCGCTACCGTTGACCGATATAACGAGCTGTACGACCAGCAGGAGGATGAGGACTTCGGTAAGCCCGCTTACCGCCTGAGCGCCATCCGCACCGCACCCTTCTATGGCTGCTGGCTGGGTGCCTCTCTGCTGACCACCGAGCAGGGCATTGCCATGCATCCCTTCCCCTGCCTTTACCTACTACGGCAAACAGGTGTGGGAGCAGGCGCTGGCGGCGCTGCTCTGCGGCGAAAACCTGCTGCTGGCAGGCGGAAAAGCCACCGGCAAAAACGTGCTGGCCGAAAACCTTGCCGCCGCCTTTGGCCGTCCCGCGTGGGACATCTCCTTCCATGTGAACATGGACGCAGCATCCCTCATCGGCATGGATACCTTTGCGGGCGGGCAGGTGGTGTTCCGTCCCGGGCCGGTGTACCGCTGCGCACAGTGCGGCGGCTTCGGCGTGCTCGATGAGATCAACATGGCAAAAAATGAGTCGCTTGCGGTGCTGCACGCCACGCTCGACTTTCGCCGCGCCATCGACATTCCCGGCTACGAGCGCATCCCGCTGGCGGAGGAGACCCGCTTTATTGCCACCATGAACTACGGTTATGCCGGCACCCGTGAGCTGAACGAGGCGCTCACCTCCCGCTTTCGCGGTGGTGCAGATGCCCACCATCACGCAGGATAATCTGGAAAAGCTGCTGCGGGACGCAGTTCCCGGATCTTACCGCAAAAGTATGTGCATCAGTTCGCGCTGCTGTTTCTGGACCTGCAGAAAAAATGTGACAGTGCAGAAATTTCCACCAAAGGCGCTCGATCTGCGCGGGCTTCTGGACGCGCTGCGCCTGATCCGCCGCGGCATCCCGGCAGGCGCGGCGCTGGATATGGGCATCACCAACAAGGCCTTTGACTCCTACGAGCAGGGACTGATCCGGGACGTGATCGCCGCGCGCATCCCGGCCAAGCTGGATGCCGGAAAGCTGTTTGCCTGATGGATGCCCAAAGCTACACCGCGCAGGAGCGGCGTGCGGCCAATCAGGTCTGGGCTGCTGCAGGAGCCTATGGCTTTGAGCCGCTGTTTCTGGCCCGCTATACCGACGGCACCACCGATTTTTACATGAACACGGTCGTGGGCCTCATCCATAAATATTACGGTGACGCGCTGATTCGCAGCATCTTTGATGCATGGGACGGTGATCTGCGGCAGACCATGCTGGACGACATGACATGGCTGTATCTGGAAAATGCAGCCTATCGGCTGGAGCTGCCCCGCCGCCCGGTTCTGGAAGCGCTGCGCCATGCCCATGCAGATTACTTTTTGCGATTCAATACAAGCTCTCCCGTCAGGAGTGGATGGCAAAAAATCAGCTGGTCTACACCATGCAGGCCGCACGCTGGCGGCGTGTGCTGGGCCGCACCGACCCGGTGATGACCCCTTACGAGTCCGGCCTTGCCGCCGCGCTGGCCCCGGAGCATGTGCCGGAGCCGGAACAGCTGAAACCGAAATTTTATCGATCTACGCAAAATTCAACCTGTTCGACGGCACTGTGCACCAGAAGCCGAGCTTTGCATCTGCATCTGGACGGCCTGCTGGCAAAGCTTGCCACCAAAGCCATGCCCACCCAGATGATCAAAACGGACCGCGTGACCGTGGAACACTCAAACTCCGTGGATGCTGTGGGCGGCGGGCTGGCGGTGGACAAGCGCCGGGCAAACATCACCCTGAAGCAGAATGCCGCGCAGGACGAGCCTACATCGAAAGCTGCTTCGGCCGGTCGCTCTACCCGCCCGAACGGCTGCGGAAGGCCGAGCAGGAGCTTTGCACTGTGGGCGACCATCTGGGGTGCCATTTGTGGTTCAGTGCCGGTGTGCCCAAGCCCGGCGCAGGCTCCCACACCGGAAGCAAAGCAGCTGGCACAACAGGCCTGAGCTGCAGGCCGAGCGCAACCGCGCTTATTACGCCAAAAATCAGGAACTGCACCGCAGCGTGGTGCTGCGCCTTACCGAGCAGATCCGCAACTGTATTCTGGTGCATCAGCAGCCCAACGCCCGGGTGGTTGCCCGCAGTGGAAACCTGAACGCCGGGCGCATCTGGCGCGCCCCACTTTTGAACGACGACCGGGTGTTTTTGTGTCCGGAGGAGGAAAACCTGTCCCGCCTTTACGGTGGATCTTCTGCTGGACGCCTCTGCGTCCCGCCTGCACTGTCAGGAGGTCATTGCGGCGCAGGGCGTTATTCTGGCCGAAAGTCTTGCCAACTGCGGGATTCCGGTGCGGGTAAGCAGCCTTCAGCAGCCTGCGGGGCTACACGGTGCTGCGGGTGCTGAAGGACTTTGCCGACAAGAACCGCCAGAACATTTTCCGCTATTTTGCCTCGGGCTGGAACCGGGACGGTCTGGCACTGCGGGCAGCAGGTGATCTTGATCCGGTATGCCCCCGGCCCTGCGCCGCGGCACCTGCTCATCCTGCTGACGGACGCTTCGCCCAACGACAGCCGCCGCATCCCACCCACAGCGGAGAAACCGCTTGGCTGCGCCTACGAGGACGCCGCCGGTGTAGCCGACACCGCCGCGCAGGTGCGCACCTTGCAGCGGCAGGGCGTGCGGGTGTCTGCTGTGTTTATGGGCGAGGACAGCAGCTGCCGGTGCCGCCGCGCAGATCTACGGCAAAAATATGGCACGTATCCGCGGCATGGATCAGCTTGCCCGCGCTGCCGGACGGCTGATTCAGAACGAGATCCGGGAACTTGGCGATTGAAGTAAATTATAAAACGACCCCTGTGGGAGGCAGTACCGGCCTTAGCCGGCATTTCCTGCAAGGGTGATACAGAACACAACTGATTATTATAAAGCACAACCATGTTTTGAACATTGTTGCAGGATGCGCGGAAATTTTTTGTTTTTTGAAAACTTACAGTTGTTTTTTATTCAAAAGTATGCTATACTACGTTCAGAATAGAAGTTTTATGCAGCCTGTCGGCCCGCCCGACTGGCGCTTTTACAACGTTTCGCTGTTTGCTTTTATCGCAAGGCAAGAAATTAGTGCAACATTCAAACAGCATATTTGCGATATGCAATTCAACGTTGTTGCTGTTGCATTAAAAGTTTGCTATAGGAAGGAGATCAATCATGGATGCTTCCCGTTATTTTGACGCCATGCACAACGCCATGTCCACCCAGCACGTCGGTGCACAGTTGCTGCTTAACCGTCCGTTTGCAGGATACCTGCGGCAACGATGCCTATCTTGAAGTAAAACAGCTGCCCGGGGAGCAAAGCGCCCATTGTGTGCTACTCCACCATGGGTCGGCGCTGCCTGAATTTCCAGCTGTTCCGCAAGGGCTGGCAGCTGTGCCACAATGCGGATGGGCAGCTGACCGGGCGTTTTCCGTCCAGTGCCGACAGCCTGCTGAGCCAGACCGACTTCCGCGCCTACTGCCGGGAGGATCGGCTGGATGCTGCCCGCACCCAGCGCCTTATAGAGGAGCTGGGGCAGCGTGCCGGGACAAATTATATCGGTGCCATCCCGCAGAATGCCCGCACCGGCGCACAGATCACAGTGGAAAGTCACCTTGGCTGCGGTGCACGCTGGAGTTACTGGAATCAGGACGCTTCCCCTGCCTGCCGCTTGCTGCCATTTTGTACTGGCTGGCTGATTTTCTGGCCGGGAACGAGCGCCGCGCGTTGCAATCTGACCCGCAGGCCGCTGCACTGGCTGCGCAGTGGCTGGCAAAAGACACTGCTGTGTTCTTCTTTTGCCCCTCCCCTGCCCTGACGGTATCCTCTGCAACCGGTCACAGTGCCCCTGCTGCACGGCGCACCCGCCCCGCCCCGGTGCCTGCCGCACGCAGCAAGAGCTGGCAGAGCGTTCTGGCTGCCATGGCTGCGGTGTAAGCTGGTACTATTTTTTTCAATCTGGTTTCATCATATAAAAGACGAGTGCTCGGCAAAACCGAGCACTCGTCTTTTGCACCAAATGATGTGATGCGCACAACAAAAAAGCACCCCGCCAACCGTTTCCGGTCAGCGGGGTGCTTAGGTGCTTATAGTTTACGGTTCAGCTTACGCTACACAGCACAGGGAGGAAATCACTCCTCGATGTAGCCGTACTGCAGGTACCAGTAGCCGTAGGGGCTGTGCCAGGTGCCCTTCAGAGAAGGGCTCTGCAGCCAGAAGTCGTTGTAGTAAGCATGGGCAGGGATGCAGCCCATATCCTCCATCAGGATGTCCTCAGCCTTATGCAGCTGCGCAAAGTGCTCGGCAGGATCAGCAACCTTGGAAGCCTCCATAGCAGCATCGAAGTCAGGGTTGGAGTACTTACCATCGTTGTTGCCGTTGTCGGTGCAGAACATCTCGATCATGTTGGAAGGATCGTTGTAGTCCATGACCCAGCCGTTACGGGCAACATCGTACTCGCCGGCACGGCGAGCAGGGGTGAAGGCAGACCACTCCATCTTGCTGATGGTCAAAGTGATGCCCAGATCGCCCCAAGTCTGCTGCAGGTACTCTGCCAGAGGCACATGGTAGCCGGAATCGTTGGTGCTGTACTCGATGGTGGGGAAGCCCTCGCCATTGGGGTAGCCAGCCTCTTCCAGCAGCTTTTTAGCCTCGGCCATATTTGCCTCGTAGTCAGCTGCAATGTAGGGAGAACCGCCGTTCGCGTTGTCGTAGAAGTAGCCCTGCTCGTCCACGATGCCAGGGGCCGACGATGCTGTCGGCGGCAGAGTAGGTGCCCTGCATGATGGTGTTGGCAACGTAGTCGCGGTCGATAGCCAGAGCCAGAGCCTTGCGGACCTTGGCATCCTTGAAGGCATCACGCTGCAGGTTCAGGCTGACGTAGTAGGTGCCCAGGATGGTGTCAACATAGAAGTCGCCGCCGTCCTCTGCCTTGGTCAGGCTGGGGATCTCGTCGGTGGGCACGTCCTTGATCAGGACAGCCTCGCCGCTGTTGTAAGCAGCGAAGGAAGCGGAAGAGTCCTCCAGCAGCAGCAGGGTGATGCTGTCGGAAACGATCTTGGAGTTGTCCCAGCCGCCAACGTAGTTGGGGTTCTTGGTCAGGACGATACGCTCGGAGGGGTCCACTCGGTGATCATGTAGGGGCCGTTGGAGACGAAGGTCTCAGCGGAGGTGCACCATGCATCGCCGTTTGCCTCAACAGTTGCCTGCTGGACAGGGCTCATGGTTGCAAAGGCAGCCATCTTGTCAAAGTAGGAACAGGGGTAGGACAGCACGATGGTCAGGGTCTTGCCGTCGTCGCTTGCCTTGACGTTCAGGGCATCGGTATCACCGGCCTGAGCTGCGTCAAAACCATCGATCATGCCCAGGCAGGTTGCTGCGTAGGGAGCTGCGGTGTCGGGGTTGGCCATGCGCTTGAAGCTGTACTCGAAGTCCTTGGCGTTCAGGTCGGTGCCATCGCTCCACTTCAGGCCGTCACGCATGGTGAAGGTCCAGGTCAGGCCGTCCTCGCTTGCTTCCCAGCTCTCAGCCTGGCCGCCAATAACTTCGTTGTTCTCGTTGATGATCAGCAGGGGCTCGAAGATGGTGATGATGGTGTTGGCGCCATCAACAGCGCTGTTCAGAGAGGGGTCCAGAGTCTCGGGGTTGGGAACCGTACTGGACGGTGAAGCCAGCGGTGTTGACACTGCCGGTAGAAGAACCAGCAGCGGAAGAAGCAGAACCGGAGGTTGCGGTAGAACCGGACTTGCTGCCGCCACAGGCTGCCAGACCCAGAGCAGCGGCACCCACGCCTGCAACCTTGAGGAAATTACGACGAGAAATGCGTTTCATAATAATATCCTTCCCTTATATCAAATTTGAGTGTGCCAGGTTCCCCAGCCGCCTCTATATTCGATCCGGTGCAAATGTACACCGGAGGAACACGAATGATTATAATGCGTTCTCACAGCGGCTACAAGCCCAAAACCTGGACTGTAACCATTTTGTGACAACATTTCAGCACTAAGTTGAATTGTTTTCACCTTTTACCGGCGTGAAGTGTTCTCACTTCACGCGGTCAAGGTGATGGCATGCTGCCCAGTGGCCGGTGGAGACTTCCTTGAACTCGGGCACCTCGTTGGCGCACTGCTCGTCTGCATAGGGGCAGCGGGTGCGGAAACGGCAGCCGGACGGCGGGTTCAGGGGCTGGGCACATCGCCCTGCAGTACGATACGCTTGGACTGGCGGGCCGTAATGGGGTCTGCCACCGGAATTGCGGAGATCAGGCTGCGGGTGTAGGGGTGGATGCTGTGGGTGATCAGCTCGTAGCTGTCGGCCAGTTCCACCATCTTGCCCAGATACATGACGCCGATGCGGTTGGAGATGTGCTTGACAACGCTCAGGTCATGGGCGATGAACAGGTAGGTCAGACCCATCTCCTGCTGCAGATCCTCGAACATATTGACTACCTGAGCCTGAATGGAAACGTCCAACGCAGAGATCGGCTCATCACATACGATGAAATCCGGGTTTACAGCCAGTGCACGGGCAATGCCCACGCGCTGACGCTGACCGCCGGAGAACTCGTGGCAGTAGCGGTTTGCGTGCTCGCTGTTCAGACCAACGCGCTCCAGCAGAGCGATGATCTTATCGTGGCGGTCCTTTTCGTTCTCGGCCAGATGATGGATATCAATGCCCTCACCCACGATGTCGCCAATGGTCATGCGGGGATCCAGACTTGCGTAGGGATCCTGAAAAACGATCTGCATCCGGCGGCGGTAGGGCAGCATATCCACTGCGATCTTGTTGTCCTTATCAAACAGCAGGTTGCCGTCGTAGTAGATCTTACCGCCGGTGGGCTCGTACAGGCGCAGCAGGGTGCGGCCGGTAGTGGTCTTGCCACAGCCGGACTCTCCAACCAGACCAAGAGTCTCGCCCTTACGGATGGCAAAGCTTACGTCATCCACAGCCTGAACGTACTTGCGGTTCTTGCCCACACCGCCGGCGGGGAAATACTGCTGCAGGTGCTGGACTTCAACCAGCGTCTTGTGTTCACTCATTCTGCCTTTTCCCTTTCTCAAATGCAGCCTTCTGCTGCAGCCAGCAGTAGGTATAATGGGTATCGCTGAGCTCGGTGCGCGGGGGCATCTTGCTCAGACAGATCTTCATGCAGTTCTTGCAGCGGGGCGCAAAGGGGCAGCCGGCCGGCGGATTCAGCAGATCCACAGGGGTACCCTCGATGGGCACAAGGCGCTCGTGCTCTGCGGTGTTCAGCTTGGGGATGGAGTTGATCAGACCCTTGGTGTACTCGTGACCCGGCTGGTAGAAGATCTCGTCGGTGGTGCCGTACTCCACAATGTGGCCGGCGTACATGACGGCGATCTTCTCGCACATGGAAGCCACAACGCCCAGATCGTGGGTGATCATGATGATGCTCATGCCCAGCTTCTTGCGCAGATCCTGCATCAGCTCAAGGATCTGTGCCTGAATGGTCACGTCCAATGCGGTGGTGGGCTCATCGGCAATCAGCAGCTTGGGCTCACAGGCCAGTGCAATGGCGATCATCACGCGCTGGCGCATACCGCCGGACAGCTCGTGGGGGTACTGCTTCAGACGCTTCTCGGGCTCGTTGATGCCAACCAGCTCCAGCAGCTCCTTGGCGCGTGCCCATGCATCGGCCTTGTTCTTATCGGTGTGCAGGCGGATGACCTCCACGATCTGGTTGCCGATGGTGTACACCGGGTTCAGACTGGTCATGGGGTCCTGGAAGATGATGGAGACCTCGTTGCCGCGGATCTTGCGGAAGTCCTTCTCCTTCATGTTCTCGATCTCGTGGCCGTTGAACCACACCTTGCCGCCCACCAGCTTGCCGGGATAAGCGGTCAGGCCCATAATGGAGTAGGCGGTGACCGACTTACCGGAGCCGGACTCACCCACAACGCCCAGAACGTCGCCCTGATTCATGGTAAAGGAAACGCCGTTCAGTGCCTTTACTTCGCCCGCAGGGGTGAAGAAAGAAAGGCGTTCATCTTTGATATCAAGAATTTTCTCGCTCATTTCTGTTCACCTCATCAATTCTTCAGCTTCGGGTCAAAGGCATCGCGCAGGCCATCGCCGAACAGGTTGAACACAAGGATCATCACGCTGATCATCAGTGCGGGGGCGATCAGCAGATGGGGGTAGGTGTTCATGCCCTTGACGGCATCGGTAGCCAGAGAACCCAGAGAAGGCAGCGGGGCTGCAACGCCCAGACCGATGAAGCTCAGGTAGCTCTCGGTAAAGATGGAAGCCGGGATCTGCAGGGTGGTGGTAACGATCAGGGTACCGATGCAGTTGGTGAGCAGATGCTTTTTGATGATACGGCCGCTGGATGCGCCCAGTGCGCGGGCAGCGGTAACGTACTCGCTCTCCTTCAGGATCAGGATCTGGCTACGGACGATACGCGCCATACCGACCCAGTACAGCAGAGCAAAGATGATGAAGATGGAGATCATGTTGGGGCCAAGGGTCTGCATCCACTTGAAGCCGGGCTTGGTGGCCAGTGCATCCAGCGGATCTTTCAGGGCCATGCCCAGCAGGATGATCAGCAGAATATCGGGGATGGTGTACAGAATATCTGTGATACGCATCATGATATTATCCACCCAGCCGCCGGCAAAAGCCGCAACCGCACCGTAGGTAGCGCCGATGATCAGCACCAGCACAGAAGCGATCAGACCGACAGACAGGCTGACGCGGGTGCCCATCATGATACGCACAGCGAAGTCACGACCCATACGGTCGGTGCCCAGAATGTGCGGGAACACCTTTTCGCCTGCGTCGATACGCGCCTGCTCGGAAGCAGAGTACTCAAAGGGCTTTCAGGTTGTTGCTGCCCTTCATCTGCTCGGAGTAGCTGTAAGGCCAGACGGCGGGCAGCAGGTAGGCAAAGATGGCAATGGCAATGATGAACACAAAGCTGACCATGGCGATCTTGTTCTTCTTCAGGCGGCGGATACCGTCCTTCCAGAAGTTGACGCTTTCGCGCATGACCACCAAGCTCTGCTTTTCCTCATTGCTGGCGGGCAGAAAATCCTCCGCGTTGAGCTGCAGGCTGAGCGGATTCTTTTAATGTTTTCCATGAAAATCGCTCCTTTCTCTTACTGCAGCTTGATGCGCGGGTCGATGATCTTATAAAGGATATCCACGATCACGTTTGCAATGATGACCATGCTGGACAGCAGGATGGTGGTGCCCATGATCATGGTGTAGTCACGGTTGGTGATGGCAGACACGAAGTCGCGGCCCAGACCGGGCACGGAGAAGATTTTTTCCACCACGAAAGAACCGGTCATCAGGCTGGCCAGCATGGGGCCGACGTAGGTGATGACAGGCAGAATGGCGTTGCGCAGTGCGTGCTTGAACAGGATCATGAACTGGGACACGCCCTTTGCGCGGGCAGTGCGCATATAGTCCTGACCCATAACGTCCAGCAGGCTGGAGCGCATCAGACGGGTGATATAAGCCGAGGGATAGATGGCCAGTGCGGTGACCGGCATGATATAGGCGGCTGCGCTGTTCAGACCAACGGTGGGCAGCACCTTCATTTTCATACCAAACTGGTACAATAGCAGCACGCTGGAAATAAAGCTGGGGATCGCGATGCCGCAGGTAGCAAACACGATAATAACGTTATCCAGCCACTTACCGCGGTTGTAAGCGGAAATGCAGCCCAGCGGGATGCCCACGCACAGAGCCACCAACCACTGCAATGCCTGCCAGACGGCAGGACACCGGCAGCTTGCTGGCGATAATCTGGTTCACGGTACGGCCGCGCTGACGCAGGCTCAGACCCAGATCGCCGTGCAGAAGGCTCTGCATGTAGTTGACGTACTGCACACCCAGCGGCTTATCCAGGCCATACTTTTCGGCCAGAGCCTGCTGAGCAGCGGCACTGATGGACTTTTCTGCCACGAACGGGCCACCGGGGACCAGGTTCATGACAAAAAAAAAGGTAACCGTGGCCACAATGAAGATACTGAAGATACCCATTGCGACACGCTTGATGATGTACTTTGCCATCGTTTGATGCCACTCCAATCCTATCAATGAATTACTATTTTTGCTCTCAGGCCGAGCCATACTTTCCCGCAGTCCGCCAGCCTCACACATAGCGGACGTCTGTCCTCGGCACACGGACAGAAAAAGCGAATAATAAAACGATGGCATCTTGCGGTCGCATAAACACCATCGTCCATACCCGAGAAACACTCTATCTATTATAAGGATAACCACGATTTTTGTCAATTTACATGAAAAGAATTCACTTCATTATAGCAAAGCATGAGTGAAATCTTATACTTTATACAAATTTTCTGTATATTTGTAGGTAAAAGTGCTACTTTTTCGGCTTTTGGGTTGATTGTTCCGTTGGCGCGTACAATCCGCCCTCCCCTGTCGGCGTAAAAGGCAGCGTCTCTGCCGCAGAGTCATCCCTCCATGTCCTTGGCATTTTTCTCCATATTACAGCAAAAAGGCAAAACAAAGCCACCCGCAGCCTTTTTCCGGTACAGTCAGTGCCCGGAGAAACAGTTGCGGGTGGTCATGGGTCGTTTTGCGGGTCAGGAGTACAGTTTTGCGGTCAGCTGGGAGTACATGGCGCTCTTCTGTGCTTTATAGGAGGCCATCGCCTGATCTGCCAATGCGGTGCTCTGGCCGTTGGCGGTCAGAATGGCACGCATCTGGCTGACAATGCTCGCCACTTCCTTATCGTAGGACGCCTGCATCGCATACAGTCTGCCGCTTCTTGCCAGTACGATGGAGACCTTGCGTGCCTGTGTTTGCTGAGACTCCGGCAGCGATTTGAACTCTGCTTTTGCTCCGGCAATGCAGCTGTTCAGTTCTGCCTCGGCGCGCGCCTTAACGCTGTACAGCTGTTTCAGTAACACCTTGACCTCGGCCTCGTAGCCGGCCTCCTGTTTGCCAGATGAGGACGCCGGTTTTTCTGTACCGGAATTGGCTGTACCGGCATTCTCCTGCTTGCAGGAGGACGCTGTGCTGCTGCTCTCCGTCCGGGAGGCAGATGCCGCCGGAGAAGTATCAGAATTCGCCGGGGCCGAAGCAGCGCCCGCGTCCTCCTGCGGAGCACTGGCTGATGCTTCCTGTTCCCCACTGTTGGACGCAGCGGCTTCGTCGGTCAGTTCTTCCAGCGTGATCTCGCCGCTGAGCAGCTTATCCAGATCCTCATCCGTTAGGGTGAGCTGTGTACTGTCTGCCGGGGCATCCGGCAGGGTTTCCGGCAGACCGGCTGCCATACTGTGGAGATAGAGCAGCACACCAAGGACTGCTGCTGCCAACAATGCCACCAGCGTGCCCAGCACGATCAACACGATTTTCAGGACCTTATTTTTTTCTTCATATCAAAATCCGCTGCCCGGGCAGAGTATTCCTCCGCCCGGGCAGTTTTCTCCTTACTAATTGGATCAGATCCACATTCCCAAAAAACTTTTTGGGCTGATGCAGGGTCGCAGCGTCCAGCTCCTGATCATGGAACAGTTCATCGCCGTTGCGCACGATGCGGGCAGCCGTCTCTTGCCAAGCAGCTTTTCCAGCTGCTGCACTCCCCTGTGCCATACGGGGCGGGCGCTTGTCCGGGGAATGGGTGTCGGTGGAGATGACATGGACCAATCCCCACTGAATGAACTTGCACAGTTTTTGCACAGCTTGGGCTCCAGCAGTGCCCCTGCATTGATCTGTGCATAAGCACCGGCGGCCACCCAGTCGTACAGCAGAGTGGGGTCCTCCAGCACATAGGGATAGCGCTCGATATGCGCGATCAGCGGCACGATGCCCTGCTGCTGCAGCTGGTACAGGGTCTGCCGGATAAAGTGCGGCTTGTGGGTGGTGGGAAACTCCAGCAGCAGATAGGCGGTATCCCCCATACACAGCGCCCGGGTATCCAGCTCGCACAGACCGGGAGAGAAGAACACCTCTGCGCCCAGCTTGAAGTCAAACTGCATGGGCTGTCCCTCCAGTGCGGCGGTCAGCTGCTCAAAGGCAGCCTGTCGCTTTGCTGTAAAGGCTTCCACCGTGGTACGTTCGCTGTTGAAGTGGCTGGTGAAGGCGATATTGCGCACACCGTCCTCATATTCCCTGCGCAGCAGCTCCAGCGAGACCGCTGTATCCTTTGCGCCGTCATCAATGCCGGGCAAAATGTGACAATGCAGATCAGTCATAGCAGCGCTTCCTTTATTCAACAACATCAGCCTTCTGTTTTTCGTAGGCATAATTGTAATTATAGGCATAGCTGTATGCGTAGCTGGAGCCCTTGAGCGCCTTCTTCATGTCGTAGCGGGTCAGCACGCTGCCCAGCACCCGGACACCGGCATCCTGCAGCTTCTTCACCGCGCCGCGCACTGCATCGGCGGGGCGTAGTCAGAGCGCACCACGAACATTGCGCCATCCACACAGCGGCCGATGACGGCTGCATCGGTGACCACGGACACCGGGGGTGCATCAAAGATGACTACATCAAACTTTTCCCGCAGGGTGTTGACCATGGCCTGCATCTGCGGCTGGCTCAGCATCTCGGAGGGGTTCGGCGGCGGGGTACCTGCGGGCAGGAAGGTCAGATTCATTTCCTTCAGCTCCTGCAGCGTCTCGTCCAGCGTGCACTGGTTGGACAGCACGTTGGAAACGCCCTTTACGTTATGGCCTGCCTTCAGGTAGCGGTGCAGCACCGGCTTGCGCAGGTCGCAGTCTACCAGAGCCACCTTTTGCCGCTTTCGGCCAGCGTCAGTGCCAGATTGACTGCCACGTTGCTCTTGGATTCCTCCGGCACAGTACTGGTGATGACCAACGTGTGCACGTCCATGGAGCCTGCCATAAAATCCAGATTGGTGCGCAGAGACTTGTAGGCCTCCACATAGCCAAAGGGCATCTTTTTATCGGTGATCAGCTGCAGGGTGCGGTGCTCGCCATCAGTTTTGTTCTTTTTGTTAAACAGCTTCCACATCGTCTTACACCTCCGGGATCAGGCCCAGCACGGGCAGGCCGAGTTTCTTCTGAACATCTTCATCGTCCACAACGGTATCGTGCAGCAGATGTGCCAGCACCAGAACGCCGCACACCAGAACAGCGCCCAGCAGACCGGCCATCACAACGTACTTCTTAGTCTGGGGAACACCTTGTTGGGGTTGATAGCCACATCGCTCACCGTCTTGCAGGAGCCAGCTTCCACCTTTTTCCACCAGCACATCGGGCACGATGTCCGCAATGGTCTGTGCGATCTCACCCGCACGCTCTGCATCCGTATCGGTGACCGTGATCTTCATGATCTGGGTAGCGTCCACATCGGCAACATCCACCATGTCGTACAGCTCGGTGTAGGTCATGTCCAGATCCAGCTCATCAATGACCTCGTTCAGCACGGTGTTGCCCTTTGATGATGACCGCATAGGTGCTGATCAGATTCTTAGCCGAGTTGAAGTTATCACTGGTGAAAGTAGTGGTCGTTATCCTGCCGGGTGTTCACGATCATGTTGATGGAAGCCTGATACTTGGGTGTAAGTGCAAACACGCACACCAGCAGGCAGATCAGCGCTGCCGCAACAGCTGCTGCCACGATCTGCACGGCATGAGCCCACAGCAGGCGCGCCAGTTCCATCAGATCAATGGTCTCTTCGTCCTCCATGTTCCGGAGCGACTGTCCCATAGTTGTTTTTTTCGTCCATAATAGCGAAACTCACCTTTCTTGTTTTTCCGCAGTGCAAGAAATGTACACCGGGTTCCTAAAAATGCCATTTTCTGCCGGCAAATATATGGACAAAATATGCCCCTGCCCCGTACAAAAAAGGCATCCGCAGCACATGGATGGCTGCGGATGCCTTCGTTTTTGGATTTTTTAGCGAAAACGCTTAACGG
>VOFG01001055.1_pt1 | contig 66038 bp, 85 predicted proteins | sample 5384171 | NCBI WGS metagenome assembly VOFG01 (sample SAMN12384726, study PRJNA508395) | human gut metagenome | isolation source: healthy gut F | host: Homo sapiens
GCCTTGAGCCGCTCGAGGTTATCGCTCTCCGGCGGAAGAAGGTCCGCGTTGTTGGCAGCGACGATCATGGGTCTGGCCGCAAGATCGGGAGAATACTGCCGGTAGCTCTTCGTTGATCTTTTCAAAATCGTCGACCGGGTCGCGGTCCTCGCTTCCCGATACGTCCACAATGTGGACAAGCAGCCGGCACCGGTCAATGTGGCGCAAAAAATCATGCCCCAGACCCACACCGTCTGCCGCGCCTTCAATGATGCCCGGAATATCCGCCATCACAAACGACACACCTCGGCGACATAGATGACGCCCAAATTCGGGTAGAGCGTCGTAAAATGATAGTTTGCGATCTTCGGGTGCGCGTTGGACGTAACGGAAAGAAGCGTCGACTTTCCGACGTTCGGGAATCCAACCAAACCCACGTCCGCGAGAAATTTGAGCTCCAGAATCACCTCATGCTCCTCTCCGGGAAGGCCGGCCTTTGCAAAGCGCGGCACCTGCCGGGTCGGCGTTGCGAAATGCTGGTTGCCCCAGCCGCCTCGGCCGCCCTTGCAGAGGATGTAGTCCTCGCGAATCCGACATGTCCTTGATGACCTCGTTTGTCTCGCTGTCGCGCACGACCGTACCGCGTGGGACCTTGATGATCAGGTCTTCTCCGCGCTTTCCCTTGCATCTGCCGCCCTGGCCGTCCATGCCGTTGGGGGCAACATATTTGCGCTTGTAGCGGAAATCCATCAGCGTGGACAGATTGTCGTCGACTCGCAGGACAATCGAGCCGCCGTTGCCGCCGTCGCCGCCGTCGGGTCCGCCTGCCGCAACATATTTTTCCCGATGGAAAGCAATCGCGCCGTTGCCGCCCGCGCCCGCTTTCACATATATTTTCGTTTTATCAATAAACATTAGGGTTTCTCCTTATCGTAGGGAGTTCGGCCTCGCAGACGTTTCGCCATCCGCAGATGGCGAAATATAATGGAAATCCATTGTATCCGGCGGCTCCGCCGACCGGAACGATACCAGTTTCCCTCACCGTGCAAGTGTGAGATCTTTTTACGCGAAGCGAAAAAGCTTGCGCGCAGTCACGGTGCAAATCGGCACTTGCCGCAAGAAGGCGCCCTCGCGCCTTTTTGTTACCCCGAAAATTGGGAAATTCGCCGAACGCTGGAAGGGTTCAAATTGCCGGCGTTCGGGGGTTCGCTGCAAATTACTGTTCTGCGTACACGGAGCACATCTTGCGATCCTTACCCAGGCGCTCGAACTTGACTTTGCCATCGATCAGAGCGAACAGCGTATCGTCCTTGCCGATACCGACGTTGTTGCCCGGATGGATGTGCGTGCCTCTCTGGCGAACGAGAATGTTGCCAGCCAGAACGAACTGACCGTCTGCGCGCTTGGCGCCGAGGCGCTTGGACTCGGAATCACGACCGTTCTTGGTCGAGCCGCCGCCTTTCTTGTGCGCGAAGAACTGGAAACTCATCTTAAGCATCATTTGACACCTCCAAAACTTCGATATAATCAGGATAGTCGTCCCGCAGGGAGCAAAGCGTGAGCATCATGCCGGTCAGAACCGCCTGAACTGCTTCTTCGTTTTCGCATGTCGCGGGAAGCGTGAGGGAAATACGAGCCTCGTCTTCCTTCACTCTGGTCTTTGCGCGCTCACCGAGTACATCGTTGATTGTGCACTCTGCGAGCTTCACGGCTGTGGAGACGGCTGCGCATACAATGTCGCTGCCTTCTTCTGCATAGCCGCTGTGGCCGGAACAGCTGAATCCTGTGATTCGGCCGTCCTGATCGAAAAACTCGACTCTGGTCATAGCTTACAGAGCGATCTTTTCAATCTGAACCTTGGTATAGGGCTGTCTGTGACCCTGGAGGGACTTGGAGTCCTTCTTGGGACGGTACTTGAAGACGCGAATCTTCTTGCCCTTGCCGTTCTTCAGAACCTTCGCCTCAACCTTGGCGCCATTGACAACGGGAGTACCGAACTTGGAGTTCTCACCATCGACAACTGCCAGAACCTGATCGAAAGTAACGGTCGTGTCAGCCTCCGCCGCGAGCTTTTCGATGTAGATCACATCGCCCTCTTTGACGTTGTACTGCTTACCGCCGGTAACGATAATAGCCTGCATAGTCATTTGCACCTACCTTTTTTGTAGACTCGCTCGGAAGGCGTGGGCGCAGCCCAACTTCAGCCTCTTTGATGCGGCTTAGAAATTATACCATCCGGAAAAACGCTTGTCAAACACTTTTTTGGATTTTTGAAAGAAAAACCGGATGTTTCCCGCTCTTTTTCGCCTGCTCAGTCCAGATGGCGCACCGGCGCGCAAATCTCTCCGAGGCACTCGCCCGCCTCCATGGAAAGATCGCTTACCCGTGACAAATCCGCAAGCGTCAAAAGCCCGACAAGCCCGCCCTGACCGGTTACCGGCAGGCGCCGGACCTGCTCGCGCGCCATGAGCCGCGCCGCGAGATTGACATCCATATTCTCCGGCACGCTCACAAGCCGCTTTGTCATTACACTTCCCACGCGCACGCTCCCGGGCGCTTTGTCCCGCTGCCAGACACCGGACGACCAAATCCCGGTCGGTCACCATCCCGGACAGGCTCCCGTCAAAGCGCCGCACCGGGAGGCTTCCCAGATTGTAGCGCGCCATAAGCCTTGCCGCGACGTCCGCACTTTCGTACTCTCCGACGCAAATCACGTTTTTGTCATGCACTCCTTGACCTTCATTGCACTTCCTCCATACGTAAAATGGCTCCGGCAGCAGTGCTGCGAGCCTTGCTTATGGAAATTGTACCCGGAACGCGGGGATGTAAACCCTTACTTTGCCTGAAGCTTGCGGTCGATGGCTTCCGCAGCCTTCTTGCCCGCGCCCATAGCGAGGATGACGGTCGCAGCGCCCGTGACGGCGTCGCCGCCTGCAAAGACATTCTCTCGCGTGGACATCTCGTTTTCGTCGACGATGATGCCGCCCTTCTTGTTCGTTTCCAGACCCGGGGTCGTGGAACGAATCAGCGGGTTCGGGCTCGTACCGAGCGACATGATGACCGTATCGACCTCCAGCACAAATTCGCTGCCCTCGATCGGAATCGGACGACGGCGGCCGGAAGCGTCGGGCTCGCCGAGCTCCATCTTGATGCACTTCATGCCGTTGACTCTGCCGTCTTCGCCACCGAGAATCTCAACGGGGTTCGTGAGGGTCATAAACTCGATGCCCTCTTCCTTCGCGTGGTGCTGCTCTTCAAGTCTCGCGGGCATCTCTGCCTCGCCGCGACGGTAGACGATGTAGACCTTCTCCGCGCCCATACGCTTTGCGCAGCGCGCAGCGTCCATCGCGACGTTGCCGCCGCCGACGATGGCAGCTGCCTTGGAGTGCAGAATAGGGGTATCGTACTCTTCCTTGTACGCCTTCATGAGGTTGATACGGGTGAGGTATTCGTTCGCGGAACAAACGCCCTTGAGGGCCTCTCCCGGAATGTGCATGAACATCGGAAGACCCGCGCCGGAGCCGACGAAGACGGCCTTGAAGCCGAGCTCTTCAAACAGCTCATCGATCGACAGGACCTTGCCGATGACCATGTCGGTCATGACCGTAACGCCCTGCGCCTTGAGCTTTTCGACCTCGTTGGCAACAATCGCCTTCGGCAGACGGAACTCGGGGATGCCGTAGACCAGCACGCCGCCGGCGGTGTGCAGGGCCTCAAAGAGGGACACCTGATAGCCCTTCTTGGCAAGCAGAGACGCGCAGGTCAGGCCGGACGGGCCGGAGCCGACGACCGCGACCTTCATGCCGTTGGAGGCAGCCTTCTCAGGCATGGCGTTGACATTTTCACGATACCAGTCGGCGACGAAGCGCTCGAGACGGCCGATCGCGGCCGGCTCGCCCTTCACGCCGCGGACACACTTGCTTTCGCACTGCGTCTCCTGCGGACAGACACGGCCGGAGAGCGCGGGCAGCGCGTTGGTATCGGTGATGATCTCATAGGCCTTTTCGAAGTTGCCCTCGGCGACCTCATGGATAAATTCGGGAATATGAATATTGACCGGGCAGCCCTCGACACAGTGCGGCTTCTTGCACTGCAGGCAGCGCTTGGCCTCATTCACGGCCATCTCGGCGGTGTAACCCAGGGTGACTTCTTGAAATTCTGGTTACGGACGTTGGCGTCCTGCTCCGGCATCGGAGTCTTGGTCATCTGCATATTAGCCATGATCTTCTCCTCCCCTTACTTGATGAGCTCTTCGCCCATCTTCTGGATGCGGCAGATATGGGTCTTGCGCTCTTCTGCTTCTCTCTCGCGGTAGACGCTGTTGCGGCTCATGAGCTCGTCATAATCGACCTTGTGGCCGTCAAAATCGGGCCGTCGACACAGGCGAACTTTACCTCGCCGCCGACCGTCACGCGGCAGCCGCCGCACATACCGGTTCCGTCGACCATGATCGGGTTGAGAGAAACGACGGTCTTGACGCCGAAGGGCTCGGTCGTCTTGGAGACGAACTTCATCATCGGGATCGGGCCGATGGCGAGCACTTCGTCATACTGGATGCCGGCCTCGAGCAACTGCTGGAGCTTGACGGTAACAAAGCCGTGCTCGCCGTAGCTGCCGTCGTCGGTCATGAGGTACAGATGGTCGCAGGCCTGCTTAAACTCGTCTTCGAGAATGACGATGTCCTTGTTGCGGAAGCCGACGATCACATCGGTTTCGACGCCAGCCTCTTTAAACGCCTTTGCAGACGGATACGCGATCGCACAGCCGACACCGCCGCCGACGACGCACACGCGCTTCTTGCCCTCTACATCCGTCGGCTTGCCGAGCGGACCGACAAAGTCCTGGATATAGTCACCCTCGTTCAGGCTGCCGAGCAGCTCGGTGGACAGGCCGACCTTCTGGAAGATGATCGCGACCGTGCCCTTTTCGCGGTCATAGCCGGCGATGGTCAGCGGCACGCGCTCCGACTTCTCATCGACACGGAAAATGATGAACTGACCGGCCTTCGCCTTGCGGGCAACGAACGGAGCTTCAATCTCCATATACGTGACGGCAGCGTTCAGTTCCTTCTTGCGCACGATTTTGTACATAACTTGTTCATCCCTTCAAATCATCAGTAATTTCTTGTTCGTTCTGATAATCCAACGTTATTAGTATACCACATCTGGTATTCTGTTGTAAACAAGAAAATCGATAAAAAAATACCGATACATTTTATGTTACGAATTAGCTTATATTATTTATGATATATCGCATCCGAATTCGGAATGAATTACGACATTGTCGGATTGGACGTTTTTCCACGCAAATCCAGATACCAGCGCGGCAGGTGCAGCAGGCGCAGGTTCGGGCTGAAGGCCTGCAAGGAACGCAAGCGTTCCGACCAGCTGCTCCGGCGTGCAGCGCTCCCGCAGCGCGCCGAGGTCCAGCGATTTTTCCCGCTTGCTCAGCCGCCGTCCGTCCGGCGCAAGCAGCAGCGGAACGTGATAGTATGCAGGTGTTGGAAAGCCAAGTGTCTTTTGCAGCCACACCTGACGCGGCACGGAGCTTAGCAGATCGCGCCCTCGGACAATCTCTGTGACGCCGCCCGCAGCATCATCGGTCACAACCGCAAGCTGATAGGCGTATACACCGTCAGAACGGCGGATAATAAAATCGCCGCAGTCCCGCGCGAGGTTTTCGGTGTACGCGCCTTGAAGACCGTCCTGTACTGTTATGGCCGTATTTGGAACGATCACGCGCCATGCGGGCTTCTGATTTTCGCCGCGCGCTCTGCATCTGTCATGCTCCTGCAGGTTCCAGCGTAGATCACATTGCCGTCTGATGCGTGCGGTGCGGAGGCTGCGTGCAGCTCGGCGCGGGAGCAATAGCACGGATAGACCAGCCCGAGCGCACGCAGCCGTTCAAATTCCGCATGATAGGCGTCTGCCCGCATGGACTGCGGCGTCTGTTCCTCGTCCCAGTCAAGGCCGAGCCAGTCCAGATCACGCTTAAGTGTTTCAATGTACTCCAGCCTGCACCGATCTGGGTCCAGATCCTCAATGCGCAGCAGCATCCGCCCGTTCCGGCTTCGCACGGAAAGCCAGGCCAGCAGCGCGGAAAACACATTCCCAAGGTGCATCCTGCCGCTGGGGCTGGGCGCAAATCGTCCGGTCAGCATATTGGGCATTCCCTCCCCCGAAAAAACGGCAGGGACTCCCCTGCCGTTTGGATTATAATTGATAGATCCGGCGGTATTCTTCATAATACCGCTCGTACATATCGGATTTGAGCTCCTTGAGGCTGTTCAGATACTCGTGCGTATCGAACGAATCCGACTCCAGCTCGATCAGAGCGACCGCGATGTTGGAGCAGTGATCTGCGACGCGCTCATAGTTTGTCAGAAGATCGTTGAACACAAAGCCCTGTCCCAGGGTGCAAAGTCCCTTTTGCAGGCGATCGACATGGTGGAGCTTCATCTCGTCACAGAGATTGTCGATCAGCTCCTCAAGCGGCTCGACGCGGGCCGCAAGCTGCAGATCGTTATTGACGAACGAGCGGATCGCGTCGTGGACAGAATCTCTGTCGCAGGGCCTCCATGACCTCCAACTCGTGCGCCGCCGCCTCGGAGAAGGACAGGTTCTTTTCGTGCAGCTCCTTCGCGCCCTCGGCAATATTCAGGGCGTGGTCGGAAATTCGCTCGAAATCAGAGATCGTATGCAGGAATTTGGATACTTCTGCGTTCTGCTTGACTGTCATTTCTCGCTCGGTGACCTTGACGAGATAGGTGCCGAGTTTGTCCTCATACCGGTCTACAGAGCCTTCCAGATCCTCAACCAGCTTGAACTGTTCGTTGGAATAACCATGCAGCAGCGCAACTGCCTCGACAAAGTTGCGCTTGGCCTCCTCGGCCATCGCATTGATGGTCAGGCGGCTCTGCTCGATGGCGAGCGCGGGATGCTGGATGAAGCGTTCTTCAAGCCGCATGGCCTCCGGCTCGACCGCTTTTTGCTGCGGCTTTTCGCGCACCAGAAAATTGACGGTCTTTTCGATCTGCTGTGTAAACGGCAGCAGCGCAACGACCTTGATGAAACGGAACACCGTATTGACAAACGCAATGGATACGCTGGTCATGATACGGTCGGCAAACGGGAAGCGGATCAGCGCGTCAAGCGTATAATAAATCGCCGCAAAGAGGATCACGCCCGTGACCTCGGCGACCAGATAAACCATGGCCGTTCGTTTGCCGTCGACATTCGCGCCGACCGCAGACAGCAGCACCGGCATCGCCGCGCCGATGGCAATGCCCATGATGATGGGAAGGGCTATGGAAAAATCAATGATGCCGGTCGACGCAAGTGCCTGCAAAATGCCGACCGCGGCAGATGCGGATTGCAGTACGCAGGTAAACAGCGTGCCGAACAGGATGCCGAGGAACGGATTGGAGAAGGAAGTCAGAATGCGGATAAAGGTCGGGTCCTCGCGCAGCGGCGAAACGGCCGCCGACATTGTGGACATACCGAACATCAGGACCGCGAAGCCCATCAGGATATCGCCGATGTGCTTTTTTGCCGGATCCTTTGCCGCCATGCGCAGGACAATACCGATCACGGAGATCACGCCTGTGAGCGTCGCCGTTGAGAACAGGTCCATCCAGCCGCCGGTGGAGCCGATATCCGAAAGACAGATGATCCAGCCCGTGATGGACGTACCGAGGATCGCGCCCAGCACGATGGAGATGGCCTGCCGCACCTTCATCATACCGGAGTTGACAAAGCCGACGATCATGACTGAGGTAGCGGAAGAAGACTGATCACAGCCGTTACGCCGGCGCCCAACAGGAATCCCTTGATGGGATTGCCGGTCAGCCGGTACAAAATCAGCTCCAGTTTATTGCCCGCGACCTGCTTCAGTCCGTCCCCCATCAGGGCCATGCCGAACAAAAACAGCGCGATGCCGCTCAGCAGCGAGATCACATTCGAAATACCCACGCATAACATCCTCTCTGTTTGTTAATTGTATGTTAAATTACGAATCTTAAATGTTATGTATCTTTTATCTTAAATTCATGTTAAATCTTGCTTTTTCTTTACATTTCACGTAAACTTAACATAAAGAGGAACGACGATTTTACATTTCTGCTTTATTGTATTCGCAAAAGGAGTGGTTCAGATGATCTATTTACTGGAAGACGACGATTCCATCCGCAAGCTTGTGCTCTACGGACTGGACAGCCAGGGCTTTCAGTCAAAGGGCTTTGCGCTTCCTTCGGAATTCTGGCGGGCTATGGACACAGAGCTTCCGGAGCTGGTGCTGCTCGATATCATGCTGCCGGAAGAGGATGGACTGAGTATCCTGAAAAAGCTGCGGGCCCGCCCGGCGACCAAACGGCTGCCCATCATTATGCTGACGGCAAAAAATTCGGAATATGACCGCGTGATCGGACTTGACCACGGCGCGGACGACTTTGTTTCCAAGCCGTTTTCCATGCTGGAGCTGATCGCGCGCATCCGCGCAGTCCTGCGCCGAGCATCGCCTGCGCAGACGAGCGGCGATTTTTCGCTCGGCCTGCTGTTCGTCTCCCCTGACCGCCACGAGGTCAAGGTCGGCGGCAAGGACGTGATGCTGACCAACAAGGAATTTGAGCTTTTGTGCCTGCTGCTGCGCAACAAGGGCATCGTATTGACGCGCGCAACGCTGATGGACCGCGTCTGGGGCTTTGAGTCCGAGCGCGAAAACCGGACGCTGGACGTTCACATCCGCACGCTTCGCGTCAAGCTCGGCGAAGCGGGCAGCTATATCGAGACGGTGCGCGGCATCGGCTATAAGATCGGAGGTGAGGATCTGTGACGGCCAAGATATTTCGAAACGCGTTTTTGATCGGGTTTACCGTTCTGCTTGCCTGTATTTTGCTCTTTTTCTTCATTATGTACTCGAACTATCAGGCGCAGGCATATGACATTCTGGAGGTCGAAGCCGAGCACATCGCGGAGGGGATGCAGATCTGCGGCGGCGAAGAGTATCTCGCCGCGATGCAGTCTGACGAGCGCATCACGTGGATCGCGCCGGACGGCTCTGTGCTCTATGACAATATGGCGGACGCCGATACGATGGAGAATCACCTTCAGCGCCCGGAGGTGCAGGAGGCGCCTTCGAGACGGGAAGCGGACGGTCTGACCGCTATTCCTCCACGATTCTGGAAAAGAACAACTATTACGCGCGTCTGCTGAAGGACGGGACGGTTCTCCGCGTGGCCGGAAAGCAGACGAGCGTTGCGGCCATGGCGCTGATGCTGGTGCAGCCGTCTTTGTGGATCGTCGTGCTCGTGCTGGTTTTGTGCGGCCTGCTTGCCATGCGGCTGGCCAAGCAGATTGTCCGGCCCATCAACGCCATCAATCCCGATAATCCGAACGCCACGCCGACCTATCCGGAGCTTCAGCCGCTGATCTCCCGCCTACAGGAGCAGAACCGCACCATCCGCACGCAGCTGAGTGAGCTGTCAACGCGGCAGCGCGAGTTTGACGCGATCACGGAGAATATGCGCGAGGGCTTTCTGATCGTCGACGATAAGTGCAACATTCTTTCCAGCAACCGCAGCGCACTGCGTCTGCTGGGGATTGACGGGACGCCGAAGCCTGAAAATCTGCATCAGGCCGTCTGCTCCGGTGAGCTTCTGACGCTGGTCGATGCTGCGCTGGATGGAACGCGCGGCGACGAGGAGCTTTCCTTCAGCGGCGGCACATGGCAGCTGTATCGCCAATCCGGTCATTACCGGCAGCCGTGTGACGGGTGCGATCGTGATCTTCATGGACGTGACAGAGCGCGAACAGCGTGAGGCGCTGCGCCGCGAATTCTCGGCCAATGTTTCGCATGAGCTGAAAACGCCGCTGACCTCCATCACCGGCTTTGCCGAGCTTATGAAGGAGGGGATGGTCCCGAAGGAAAAGATGCAGGAATTCTCCGGCGACATTTACCGGGAATCCCGCCGTCTGATCGATCTGGTCGACGACATCATCCAGCTTTCCCGGCTGGACGAGGGCACGGCGAACTTCACAAAAACGCCGGTCGACCTGTATGTGCTGGCGGGCGGCGTGATCGAGAGCCTCCGCCCCGTCGCGCAGCGGCAGAATATCACGCTCAGTCTCTCCGGGCAGCACGCCGTAATTCAGGGTGTCGAGCAGCTTCTGCAGGAAATGGTCTACAATCTCTGCGACAACGCGATCAAGTATAACGTGCCCGGCGGCAATGTCGCCGTTTCTGTCTGGCAGAATGGGCCGACCACCACGCTCTCCGTCGTGGATACCGGCATCGGCATTCCCTACGCTGACCAGAGCCGCGTGTTTGAGCGCTTTTACCGCGTCGATAAAAGTCACTCCAAGGAGGTTGGCGGCACCGGTCTTGGCCTTTCCATCGTCAAGCATGCCGCACAGTACCACGGCGCGAAGATTGAGCTCAAGAGCGACCCCGGTAAGGGCACGGCGATCGCTGTCAACTTTACCGCTGCAAAATGATCGTGAATTCTGATAGGGCCGCTGCTTCGGCAGCGGCCTCGTTCGTACATTTTCCCGATCCTGCCTGAATCGCCTATTTTTCGCTTGCATCGCGGCTTTTAATCCGGTAAAATACCGGTATCTGTTCTTTGGAGGCGTTTTATGCACGAATTGACGTTTGCTTCCACCGCACTGATGATCTGTGTCGCGGCTGGGGCTTATCTGGCGGGCTGCTGCAACGGCGCAATCATCACGTCGTTCCTGTTTTACAGGGATGACATTCGCAGGCACGGCAGCCACAACGCAGGGCTGACCAATTTCTACCGCGTATACGGCGAAAAATTCGCGATCTGCGTCATACTGGTCGATATGCTCAAGGCATTTGTCGCAGTAAAGCTCGGCTCGGCTGTATTCGACGCGTATCTGGGACTCCGGCTGGAGGGCGAGTATTTTTCCGCCCTGTTCTGTGTAATTGGACACATTTTCCCTGCGTTCTATTCCTTTAAGGGCGGCAAGGGCATTCTTTGCAGCGGTACGCTCCTGCTGCTGCTGGACTGGCGCATTGCGGCGGTCGGCTGGGGACTGTTTGCGCTGCTGTGGCTCACAACGCGGTACGTCTCGCTCGGATCTGTATCGGGTGCAGTCAGCTTCCCGGTCACAACACTGATCTTCTGTCCGGGGAATTGGACGGTGTTCGTGCTGTCGCTTCTCATCGCGGCGCTCGTGATCTGGGCACATCGGGAAAATATCAGCCGTCTGCTGCACGGCACGGAATCCCGGTTCCGCTGGCACACAGACGCACCCTGAACGTATCGACCGATTTTCAGACAGAGAGGTTTCCATGATTATCGACTTCCACACGCACACATTTCCGGATCAGATCGCGGCCGCGGCGGTTGCTCGCCTGTCTGACAGAGCAAATATTCCCGCGTATTCCAGCGGTACGGCAGGCGGCCTGCTGCTGGCAGAACGGGCGGCAGGCGTTGACCGTTCGATCATTCTCCCGGTCGCCACGAAGCCGGAGCAAGTGCATCATATCAACGATGCAGCCGCAACACACAATGAGCATGCGTTTGTCACCAATATGTTTTCCTTCGCCTGCATCCATCCGGACTATGAAGACTGGAAGCAGGAGCTTGACCGCATTGCGGCCCGAAATATGCGCGGCATCAAGCTTCATCCGGCTTATCAGCAGACCGATCTGGACGATCCAAAGTACCTGCGCATTTTAGAGCGTGCGGGCGCGCTTGGGCTGATCGTCGTGACGCACGCGGGTCTTGACATCGGCTTCCCAGGCTGCCGGTGCTGTACGCCGGAAAAAGCGAGAAACGCGCTTCAAGAGGCTGGCCCCGTAACGCTGGTGCTGGCCCATATGGGCGGCTGGCGCTGCTGGGATGCGGTTCCGGAGCTACTTGCAGATACCCCGGCTCTGCTGGACACGGCCTTCTCGCTCCGTCCGGCGGACGCGGAGGAGGACGATCCCCAATGGCTTTCTGATGAAGCGTTCGTGAACCTCGTCCGCACGTTCGGCGCAGAGCGCGTCCTGTTCGGCACAGACAGCCCGTGGGCAGACCCGCAGACCGAGCTGCGGCATATCCGCGCACTTCCCCTCTCGGATGAGGAAAAAGCGGCCATCCTCGGCGGAAACGCCAAGCGGCTGCTGCGAATCTGATTGCTAACTGCATATTTAAAAAACGGAGAAAACCGGCAGCGGTTTTGGCGTGTGCCGATAAGGCAGTAATTTGAGATAACTGCAAAATTGGCATCTGCCGGGCAGGATTGGACAACAAAAACAGGCGGCACTCAGCTTCGGTTGGGCGCCGCCTGTTTTGCACATATAAGGGTAGAAAATCACCGATTTTCCGCTCGGATACTTAGTCCAATACGATGTCCTTTTTCTTTCCGTTCTTCTTTCTCGGATACTGCCGGATACGGGTGACAAAATCCAGATTGATAATCTCCAGTTCTCCCGTCTTCTTCTCTATGACCATACCGCCGTCGTCAATTTCTTTTATCACTCCCTGTACGCTGCCGTCATTTGAAGTGATCGTATAAATGATGCACTCTTCGCCGATAAACCGTTTTGCCAGTTCTTTCATTTCACTGTTCTCCTTGTTCTGCTTTTTTTGATTCAAAATATGCCTGACTGCTGCCAGTCTCCTTTGCCGCATGATCCATGGGATAATCACAAGAAGGAACAGGGCAAGCAAAATGAGGTAAAGACTGTCCATTTGCGCATCCCTCCCAATTTGTATTCAGGAGATTCTATTTCCTGCTTCGGAATATCGCATTGCTTCTTTACAGTACATCGATATATTTACAGCCCAAATAAGGCATACAGTAAATGAGGGCAGGAATCCAATGTCGAACACAAGCGCACAGACCGCAAGCACGATCGCCAAAACCGTACACACCGCATTTGTTGCGGAGTATGCTTTGAACGCACACTTGCCGATCATAATTTTTTCGGCTTCATCGCAGTCGTCAATCCACTTTTTTGAAATCTCATATCGTAGACGGACGCTTTCTTTTCGGGATTCATTTGCTTAGTTGTATCTACGCACTTTTGCTGAAAGAGGATCGCTTCAATCATAATAGCGAAGAAAGAGACGATACCGATGAAAAATACAATGGTTTTCTCCATGTCGTCAAATATTGCAAAACCTCCCGAATAGGATGCCGCGATCAGAAAATAGGCGACGATAAAGCTTGCGCTCGCGATCCAAATTACGACAGACAACTTTCGGTCAATAGTATCCGAGATAGCCTCATCCTCGCCATCCCACGCAGCGAGCAATTTCTTTGCACTCCGATAAATCGGGAGGCAGAGTACAGGCACGATGATTGCTATCGCAACCATCAGCCACGGAGCAATGTGCGTTCCGAAAAACGCTCCCGCTTCTTTCATAATGCCAGCCAATTTATCTATCCCGCCTTTTGCTGCACCATAACCAGAGTAATAGCCGATTACACCGCCGACAATCGCACATACGACCGCAAAAAGCAAAAACTTAGGCAGAGCTTTTCGATTTGCCTCTTTGATTTCGTCATTTTTCATTTTCCGTTTCCTCCTGTAAATAGAAGACTTCTTCAACCGTAACGCCGCATACCTTTGCAATCGTCAGAGCAAGTGTAACGGACGGCGAATAATCGCCGCGCTCGATCAGGCTGATCGTTTGCCGTGATACGCCGCATAAGTGCCCCATTTCCTGCTGATTCACATTCAGGATCGCCCTGAATACTTTCAAGCGATTTTGCAGTATCATGCAGCACCTCCGTCTGACGATTTTACTTGTCTTAATGACAACTATCATTGTCATGTTGTATTATACTCTTGTTATTTGAATCTGTCAAGTTGTTTTGAAAAAAGTGAGGGATAAAGTTCGTTGCCTTGCCCTCCGCTGTCAGTAGAATGGCGTGTTCTGCAGTTCGATCTTTATCTGGGGTCACCTAGGATGAACTGCTAAAAGCGGAACAGGCATGATCGAATCATGCCTGTTCCGAGAAGTTTGAATTTTACTGTCTTACCGGCAGGGGGCCTTTCTCCGTTCTTTTTTATCCGTTTTCCAGACTCATCGTTGCATAGGCGTTGAGATCCTGCCCTGCGCGTTTTCCGGCCAGATATTCGTAGTAGCCCTGCGCGCCGATCATGGCGCCGTTGTCGCCGCAGAGGCTGAGGGCGGCATACACAGACGAACGCCGAGCCGCTGTGTTTCGCGCGTGAACTCGCCCCGAATGCGGGAATTGGCAGCGACGCCGCCCGCGATGGCAAGCGTTTTGTAGCCAGTTTCCTTCAATGCCTGCATCGTCCGCGGCACGAGCATATCACTGACCGCCTTGGAAAACGACGCGCAAAGCGACGGGATATCCAGCGCCTCACCGCGCTGCTCATGTGTGTGAATGAGGTTCAGCGCCGCTGTTTTAAGACCCGAAAAGGACATATCGAGCGGATTTCCGCTGAGCTTCGTATGCGGCATGGGATATTTTGTTTCGTCGCCGGTCTGCGCCGCTTTGTCAAGTACAGCGCCGCCGGGATACGGCATACCGATCACGCGTGCAATCTTGTCAAAGCACTCCCCTGCCGCATCATCACGGGTCGTGCCCAGGATGCGGAATTTTGTGTAATCCTGCACGTCGACGATCAGCGTATGTCCTCCGGAGACGACAAGGCACAAAAACGGAGGCTCCAGATCGGGATACGCCAGATAATTAGCCGCGATGTGCCCGCGGATATGGTGAACCGGAACAAGCGGTACACCGAGGCTGTACGCCGCCGCCTTTGCGAAATTCACGCCGACCAGAACCGCGCCGATGAGCCCCGGCGCATAGGTCACGGCGATTGCGTCGATCTCCTGCCGCGTCATGGACGCACGGGAAAGCGCCTCGTCTGCCAGCGCGTAAATTGCTTCAATATGCTTGCGCGAGGCCAGCTCCGGCACGACGCCGCCGTAAAGCCGGTGCAGTGCGACCTGCGAGGCAATGCAATCTGTCAAAACTGTTCTTCCGTCCTCTACAACAGCGACGGCGGTTTCGTCACAGGAGGATTCCACGGAGAGAATTCTCATTTCAGTTCCTTTCTGAGAATGCGCGCATCCTCTTTGGGGTGTTGGTAATAGTTTTTCCGCAGGCCGATCTGCTCAAAGCCGAGCGAGGCATAGAGCGCGATTGCGGACGCGTTGGAATCCCGGACCTCGAGCGTCAGGGCCGACGCCAGCATCTGTCTTCTCAGCGCCTTACACAGCGCAAGAACGAGCGCACGGCCAACGCCCCTCCGGCGATAATCCGGATGGACCGCAATGTTCATCATATCGGATTCGCCCAGAACGGTTTGGCTGCCAATATAGCCAGCGACGGTATCGCCGTCTACGGCGCAGAGCCAGAGACTCAGCGGGTTCTGCAGCTCACGTACAAGAATTGACTCCGGCCAGGGGTCAGAAAAGCAGGCAATTTCCAGCGCGGCGATCTGCGCAAGATGCTCCGGCTCCATCGGTGTTATGGTAAGTTCCGTCATGTTCTTTACTTTGCCTCATACCAGCTCGCGCCGGACTTCGCTTCCGCCAGCAGCGGGACCTTCAGCTGCACGACGTTTTCCATCTCGGCGGTTACAATTTTTTTGACCTGCTCCGCTTCCTTGACCGGGCACTCGACGATCAGCTCATCGTGCACCTGCAAAACGAGCCGGGCCTTGAGCTTCTGCTTTCTGAGCGCCGCGTCGACGCGGATCATGGCCAGCTTGATGATATCCGCTGCCGTGCCCTGAATAGGGGTGTTGAGCGCAACGCGCTCGCCGAACGAGCGGATATTGAAGTTGCTGCTTTTGAGCTCCGGCAGCTCGCGGCGGCGGCCAAAGAGCGTGGTCACATAGCCATCCCGCTTCGCCTGCTCGACAATTTCATGCATATAGGTCCGGACGCCTGCATAATGCGCCAGATAATTGTCGATATACTGCCGCGCTTCCTTGCGCGTGACGCCGATGTCCTCTGAGAGGGAGAATTCCGAAATGCCGTATACGATGCCGAAATTGACGGCCTTTGCGTGGCGGCGCATGAGCGGCGTGACCTGCTCAGGCTCCACGCCGAAGACCTGTGCAGCCGTCGCGGTGTGGATATCAAAGCCGGAGCGGAACGCCTCCTGCATGGTTTTGTCGTCAGCGATATGCGCCAGCACGCGCAGCTCGATCTGGCTGTAATCCGCGTCAACGAAGACGCAGCCGTCGCTTGGCACGAACATCCGGCGGATCTCGCTGCCAAGCTCCGTGCGGACGGGGATATTCTGAAGGTTCGGATCTGTCGAGGACAGGCGGCCCGTGGCCGTGACAAGGTTCTGAAAGGTGGTGTGAATGCGCCCGTCGTCCGCGATCTGCTTGACAAGCCCGTCGGCATACGTGCTTTTGAGCTTTGTCATGGCACGGTAATCGAGAATCGCCTCAATGATCGGGTGCTTGCCCTTGAGCTTTTCGAGCACATCCGCGTTTGTCGAATAGCCGCTCTTCGTCTTCTTGCCTGCGGGCAGTCCCAGCTCGTCAAACAGGATCTCACCGAGCTGCTTCGTGGAATTAATATTGAATTCGCGCCCGGCGAAATCGAAAATGGTCTGCTGGGCCGCTTCAATGCGGCTTTGCAGCATATTTCCAAACGAGATCAGGGCCATCTGGTCAGCCTTGACGCCCGCGGATTCCATCTCGGCCAGTACCCGGCAGAGCGGCAGCTCGATCTCATAATAGAGCTTTTCCATGCCGTTCTGCGCAAGCTTTTCCGGCAGCGCCTCATACAGTGCCGCGACCGCAGACGCCTCCGCAAGCCGATTGCACACCCGTGCAGCCTCTTCGCCGACCTCGTCCTTGTCCGCGCGGCCGATCTCAAAGCCGAGCAGATGCGTGACCACGCGGTCAAGGTCGTAGCTTCCCTGTGTCGCGTCGAGATCGTAGGCGGCCAGCGCGGTATCGAAAATGAAGCTCTCCGCTGGGTATCCAAGCTCCAGCAGGCGGCGCATGAGCGGCTTGCAGTCGTGCGTGACCTTCTTGACGGACACGCCGAACAGGGTTGACATAAATTTTGTACTTTCCAGCGCGTCCCCGCAGAAATAATAGCCGCTTTCATCCGTATTGACCGCAATTGCAGATAAATCCGGTTCTGCAATCAGGTTTACATAATGTTCTTTCTGGAAGGATGCCGCAAGCGCCTCGGCGCGGGCGGCGTCGCTTACGACCTCGCTTGTGCAGACGCCATCGATCATGCCGTTCTCCGCTGTCTCCTGCGGCGCGTGCAGGCCGTACCGGGCAATGAGCCGCGTGAACTCCAGACGGGCAAACAGCTCGTATAGAGCTGCTTCGTCATACGGCTGTACAAGGCAAGCTTCCGGCGAAAACTCGATCGGCGCTTCGCAGCGGATCGTCGCCAGATCGTAGGACAGATACGCGCTGTCCCTCCCCTGTTCGAGCTTGGCACGCAGCTTTTCCTTGACCGCGTCCAGATGTGCGTACACGCCGTCCAGCGTGCCGTAGTCCAGCAGCAGCTGCGTCGCCGTCTTCGGGCCGACGCCCGCAACGCCGGGTATGTTATCGGAGCTGTCGCCCATGAGCGCCTTCAGGTCGATCAGATGGATGGGGTCAAAGCCGTATTCCTCACGGAATTTTGCGGGGTCATAGTTGACCGCGACGGACTGTGAAAGCTTGGAGGACACCAGCTTGACCGTCACATGCTCGTCGATCAGCTGCAAAGAATCCCGGTCGCCGGTGACGATCACGCAGTCCCAGCCCGCATGGCCACAGCGTTTTCCGATCGTGCCGATCACATCGTCGGCTTCCCAGCCCTCGCATTCAAAAATCGGGATGCGCATGGCCCGCAGCACATCCTTCATAACGGGCATCTGCATGGCAAGCTCGTCCGGCATGGGATGGCGCGTGGCCTTATAGCCGTCATATTTCAAATGGCGGAATGTCGGTGCTTTAAGGTCAAACGCGACGCAGAGCGCGTCCGGCTTTTCGTCCGCGCGCAGCTTTTCCAGAATATTCAGAAAGCCATAAATGGCATTTGTAAAGAACCCGTCTCTGGTCGTCAGTGCACGGACGCCATAATAGGCGCGGTTGATGATGCTGTTTCCGTCGAGAACCATCAGCTTCATGGGCGTAAACTCCTTTGCATTTCTTTGGTTAGTTTACCACATTTCCGCCCTTCTTTCAAGAAAGGCGCTTCTTCCGGTTGACGGTTTTTCGTGAAAAGATTATACTAAAGAAAAAAGAAAAGGAGCATTTCGATATGATCTACTCTTCGAAGGACATGGAATCCCGCGCCGTTCTGGATACGGCGGCAAAGATCTGCGCCGCAGCGCGTACAGCCGCCGAAAACCAGAGGCATGGACGGCCTCGTGACCTGCGTTTTAACGGGCGAGGATAAAAGCCAGCTGGCCACGCAGATGCGGAAGCTGGCCGACGGGCTGGATTATGCGTTCTTTAACCGTGACGCAGATAACGTTGACGCGTCCGACGCTGTGGTGCTTTTCGGAATGGAGGAGGTGCGGCGCGGGCTTGACGCGGGCTGTCAGTACTGTCACTTCGAAAGCTGCGCCGACTGTACAGAAAAGGACGGCCTGTGCGCGTGGGATGCCATCGATATCGGCATCGCCATCGGCTCCGCCGCTGCCGCAGCAGCCGACGCGCGCGTCGACAGCCGCGTGATGTTCTCCGTTGGCCGTGCGGCAAAAAGCCTCGGCCTGCTCGGAGAAAAGGCTTCGCTGGTGCTTGGCCTGCCCCTCAGCATCAGCGGAAAGTCCCCGTTCTTCGACCGGAAGCCGAAGAAATAAGCCGCCGACCCCACAGAATTATATTGCCATCACGTATACCTGACAGGGATTCCTTTCATCCCATAATGTCGGAAATACCTCAAATTCCTGAAAGCCGAGCGACAGGTAGAAGCGATTTGTATCGTCGTATTCCTCATATTTTCCCATCTGCACGGTTTTTACCTGCATAAAGGAGTATCCAGCTTTGCCTGCCGCTTCTCTTGCTTGCTGAAACAGCTCACAGCCAATCCCCTGACGGTGATATTCCTTCAATACGCCCATCACGTATAATTCAACGGTAGCCTTTCCTGTTTCTTTCAGATACAAAAATCCCACGGGCTTGTCCGCGTCATAGGCGCAGAAGAATTGTTTATCGCCGCTTTCTGTGATGTAATCCTCCCTTGCCTCTGGGATACCGAACCATTCCGGAAGCGCTTCCAGAATGCTCCGCGTCACAGCCTGTTTTTCTGTGCTGCTTGTCAGCTGGCATATTTTCATTAGCTACTCCTGTAAATTCAGATTGGATAATCTTTTGATGCGCAAACCCGGAGCAAATGCTCCGGGTTTTGCATGATCAGATGTGCTTCCACTTTGCGCCGCCGGGGATATCGGTGATCTCGATGCCCTGCGACTTGAGCTCGTCGCGGATACGGTCGGCCTCGGCGAAGTTTTTGGCCTTTTTCGCGTCATAGCGCGCCTGGATCTGCGCGGTCACAGCGGGATCGTCACTGCCATCCTCGCAGAAGATGGAATACGCACCTGCGGCAGGCTTTTCCGCCGCATTGCGCTTGCGGATCTCATCTGCCTTTTTGCACAGATCAAGGCTCAGTACCTTGTCGAAATCATCAAGGACGAACAGCTTCGTCTCGTCGTTGGTCTTGTATTTGAGCACGTCGTACAGTGCCGTAATGGCGAGAGAGGTATTGAGATCATTGCCGAGCGCGGCGTTGAATTTCTCGCGCAGTGCGGACACGGCAGCCTCGTCGATCTCGCCGTCGCCGGGCTTCAGGGCGGCGATCTTGGTCAGCAGCTTCTGATACGTTCCGGCAGCATTGTCGAGGTTTTCCCATGTGAAGACCAGATTGCGGCGGTAGTGGCTCTGCAGGCAGAACAGGCGGTAGCACAGCGGGTCGTAGCCCTTCTGCTCCAGTAGGGAAACCGTCAGAAATTCGCCCTTGGATTTGGACATTTTGCCGGACGTAGTATTTAGGTGCATCACATGCATCCAGTAGTTGCACCAGTGGTGCCCGATATAGCTTTCCGACTGCGCAATTTCGTTCGTATGGTGCGGGAAGGCATTGTCGATGCCGCCGCAGTGGATGTCGAGGTGTTCGCCCAGATATTTGAGTGAAATGCCGGTGCATTCGATGTGCCAGCCCGGATAGCCGACGCCCCACGGAGAATCCCACTTGAGCGCCTGATCCTCAAACTTGGATTTTGTGAACCAGAGCACGAAGTCGTTCTTGTTTCGCTTGTTCGTATCCTCCTCGACGCCCTCGCGGACGCCGACGGCGAGGTCTTCTTCCTTGTGCTCGTTGAAAATGTAGTATTTTTCAAGCTTGGAGGTATCAAAATACACGTTTCCGCCCTCGATATAGGCATAGCCGGTGTCAAGGAGCTTGGTAATGATCTTGATATATTCGTCAATGCAGCCTGTAGCAGGCTGAACGACGTCGGGCTTCTTGATGTTGAGCTTGCGGCAGTCCTCGTCAAAAGAACGCGTCGGTGTAGAACTTGGCAATCTCCATGACAGTTTTGTGCTCGCGGCGGGCACCCTTGAGCATCTTGTCCTCGCCCTCATCTGCGTCGGAGGTCAGATGGCCGACATCCGTGATGTTCATAACGCGCTTCACGGGATAGCCCGCGTAACGGAGGTATTTTTCCAGCACATCCTCCATGATATAGCTGCGCAGATTGCCGATGTGCGCAAAGTGATAGACCGTCGGGCCGCAGGTATACATTTTGACCAGCTTCGGGTCATAGGGGACAAATTCTTCCTTTTTGTGTGTAGCAGAGTTGTAAAGATACATCGTCAAGTCTCCTTTTTCGTATCGTTGATCTGTTCTTCCAGCAGCGCCATGCGGCGCTTGAGTTCCTCGATTTCCAGCATGACCGGGTCCGGGGTGTGGATATGGTCGAGCTTATCGCCGCAGAGCCGGACGATTCGGCCCGGAACGCCGACGACCGTCGCACCCTCCGGCACCTCGCGCAGCACCACGGCGTTTGCCGCAATGCGGGCGTTGTCGCCAACGCGGAACGGGCCAAGCACCTTTGCGCCGGAGCCGACCATGACGTTGTTGCCGAGTGTCGGATGGCGCTTGCCGATATCCTTGCCCGTGCCGCCGAGCGTTACGCCCTGATAGAGCAGGCAGTCGTCCCCGATCTCGGCGGTTTCGCCGATCACGATGCCGGTCCCGTGGTCAATGACCAGCCGACGGCCAATGGTCGCACCGGGGTGGATCTCGATCCCAGTCCACATTTTCGACCACTGCGAGATCGCGCGGGCGATGAAAAAGCAGCGATGCCGGTAAAACCAGTGCGCGATCCGGTAGTCGATCGTCGCGTGCAGGCCGTTATACAGCAGCATGACCTCAATAGCCGACCGCGCGGCAGGGTCATTTTTCTTATATGCCCGGATATCCTCCAATAAATGCAAATGCAGTTCCTCCAATAGAAAAACCCGCCTCCTGAATGCTCAAGAGGCGGGTTAAAAAACTCGCGGTTCCACTCTGATTTCTTACTTTGGCTGTATCGTCAGCCTCAACGGGGTCTCCCCTCGCTCCCGAACGCACATTCCCGCACTATCTTTGCCTCCGTTTGCAGCCGACGGCGGAGACTCTCTGAAAAAGTAAAGCTGCGGTACTCTTTTCGATCAACGCGATATTGAATTTTCTTGGGAAATCATATCATTGGAGCAGGAAAAAGTCAAGCCTTCTTCGCAAGACCGAGGCAGGCCCAGTTTTTGCAGAAATACTCGACACCGGAATAGACCGTTGTGACCAGAATGACGATATTCACGACCAGATCCAGCGTCGGAAGATTCGGCAGCACCATCATGGCGATCAGACCGACCATCGTGCAGGAGGTCTTGATCTTGCCGCTCCAGCCGGCGGCGATCACGGTCCCATTGCTGGCCGCGACCATGCGCAGGCCGCTGATGGCAAACTCGCGCGCGATGACGATGAACACCAGCCAGGACGGCATCCGGCCCCAGCCGACGAAGATCATCATGCAGGCCGTTACGAGCAGCTTGTCGGCCAGGGGGTCGAGGAATTTGCCGAAATCGCTGACCTGATTGTAGTGGCGGGCAATATAGCCGTCCAGAAAATCGGAAATGCTGGCGATCACAAAGACCGCGACAGCGGCCCAGCGCAGCCAGTCCGCGCCGTTCGCTGACAGCAGCATCAGGACCATGTAGACCGGGATCAGCACCACACGGACAAGGGTAATTTTACTCGCAGTCGTCATTGTATTCTTCCTCCAGTACGCCGACAAGCTCTCCGTCGTAGGTATCCAACACATGGATGTCTACAAAATCGCCGGTCTTGATATGTTTTTCCGCTGTGAACCAGATCTTCCCGTCAATGTCGGGAGAATCGGCATAGGTTCTGCCGTAATAGCTTTCCTCGTCCGGGTCATAGCCCTCGCAGAGCACCTGCATGACCTGACCGACACAGGACTCGTTATAGTCGTCCATAATGCGCGACTGAATTTCCGCAACCTGCTCTGCGCGCTGCTTGGCGATCTCGGTATCAGGATATTCCATTTCGGCTGCGCGTGTGCCCTCTTCGGGCGAAAACGCGAACGCACCGACGCGTTCAAGCTTGTATTCCTTCAGGAAATCGCACAGCTGTGCAAATTCCACCTCGCCTTCGCCGGGAAGACCGGTAATGAGGCTCGTGCGGAGCACAAGGCCGGGGATCTCATGGCGGAGCTTTGTGAACAGCTGCCGGACATATTCGCCGTTGCCGCGCCGGTTCATTTTACGCAGGATCTCGTCGTTGATATGCTGGATGGGAATATCCAGATATTTGACGATCTTCGGCTCGTTTGCCAGAACGTCGATCAGCTCCTGCGACATTTCATCGGGATAGAGATAATGTACCCGGATCCAGACCAGCCCGTCGATTTTGCAGAGCCTGCGCAGCAGCTCCGCAAGCTTCCGCTCGCCGTAGAGATCGAGGCCGTAGCGGCTGGTATCCTGTGCGACGACGATCAGCTCCTTCACGCCGTCGGACGCAAGCTGCTCCGCTTCCTTTATCAGATCTTCCATCGGGCGGCTGCGGAGCTTGCCGCGCAGCTTCGGAATGACGCAGTACGCGCAGTGGTTATCGCAGCCCTCGGCAATTTTCAGATAGGCGTAATATTCCGGCGTGGTCAGGATCCGGCCATCCTCCGGCTGGTCGGCGTTGATATCGTCGAAGCGCTTGTAGCGCTTGCCGGACAGCACCTGCCCGACCGCGTTCGCAACGTCGTAATACGAGCCCGTGCCAAGCACGCCGTCGACCTCCGGCAGCTCCTTCAGAATTTCCTCCTGATAGCGCTGGGCAAGACAGCCGGTGACGAGAATTTTCTGGATTCTGCCCTCTGCCTTCAGCTGCGCCATGGCAAGAATGTTGTCAATGGCCTCTGTCTTGGCGGACTCAATGAAGCCGCAGGTGTTGACAATGACGAGTTCCGCACCGTCGGGGTCGGGGCTGATCTCATACCCTGCCTGCCGCAGCAGCCAGAGCATGTGCTCGGCATTGACCTGATTTTTGGCGCAGCCAAGCGAGATCATGCCTATCGTATGGGTCATGATATGTCGTCCTCCGTGATTTCTTCCAGTTCCAGTTCGACACGGTAGCGCCGAAGACCAGATTGGATGTCCTTCCAGCTGTGACCGCGCCGAATCAGCGCGTCCACAGTTCGTTTTACTTCTTTTTCGTCCGGGTCCTTCCCCTGCCAGCGGCGGAGCAGAAAGCGGTCAATGGCGTCGTCCATTTCGGGCAGCTCCGCAAGCGCCTCCTCCCAGAGTTCCTGCGGGATGCCCTTTTCGAATAAAATATTTTTGATGCGGCTTTTCCCGTAGCCCTTTGCCGCAGCGCTTGCAGCGAGCTGCCGTGCTGTCTCGCGGTCATCGAGCAGATGCAGCTCCTTGAGCCAGCCGACGGCTTCCTGCGCGTCGGCTGCTTCCTCACCCTTCCGGACAAGGCGCTTCTGCAGCTCCTTTTCAGACACGCCTGCCGCTGCGACAATGCGCACGGCCCGCGCCTTTGCAGACGCTTTTCCGGCAGCAGCCAGCAGCGCCTGATAGTCTTCCTCCGTCAGCTCCATTCCGCTGTAAAGGCCGAAGTCCGCAAGCAGATACGGCTGCGTTTTTAAAACAGTATCGTCGTCAAAGACAAGCTTGACGCGCTTTGACTGCGGCAGCTCCTGAATGGCAAGCAGGCGCATCAGTCGTCGTTAAAATCGTCTGCCGAGATACTTACAGGCTTCGCGGCGACGGATGCGGGCGGCTTTGCGTTCTTGCCCTGCAGCTTCCACATATTGTCTCGGATGGACTGCTCAATGCGGTCAGCGACGTCGGGATGATCAATGAGGTACTGCTTGGCCGAGTCGCGGCCCTGTCCGATGCGCTCGTCTCCGATGGAGAACCAGCTGCCGCTCTTGTTGATGAGCTCGAGCTGCACGGCAAGGTCGACCATCTCGCCCCATTTGGAGATGCCTTCGCCGTACATAATATCGAAAAACGCCTCTTTGAAGGGGGGCGCGCATTTATTCTTGACGATCTTGGCCCGCGTGCGGTTGCCGATGACCTCGGAGCCGTTTTTGATGGCCTCCGTGCGGCGGATATCGATACGGACAGATGCATAGAATTTCAGCGCGTTGCCGCCGGTCGTCGTTTCGGGGTTGCCGTACATGACGCCGATCTTCATACGCAGCTGGTTGATGAAGATCACAACGCAGTTCGTCTTGGAGATATTACCCGCCAGCTTGCGCAGCGCCTGCGACATGAGCCGGGCCTGCAGGCCGACGAACGTATCGCCCATCTCGCCTTCAATTTCCGCGCGGGGCGTCAGCGCTGCGACAGAGTCAACGACCACAACATCGACCGCGCCGGAGCGCACAAGCGCGTCGGTGATCTCCAGCGCCTGCTCGCCGGTATCCGGCTGGGAGACGAGCATGGAGTCAATATCCACGCCGATGGCCTCAGCATAGTCCGGGTCAAGCGCGTGCTCGGCATCTACGAAGGCGACCTCGCCGCCGCGCTTCTGTGCCTGTGCGACAATATGCAGTGCAAGCGTCGTTTTACCGGAGGATTCCGGGCCGTAGATCTCGATAATTCTGCCCTGGGGTACGCCGCCGATGCCGAGCGCGGCGTCGAGCGCCAGAGAACCGGTCGGGATCGCGTCGACCTGCAGATCGGGCCGGTCGCCAAGGCGCATGACCGCACCCTTGCCGAAGTTTTTCTCGATCTGCCGGATGGCCGTATCAAGCGCCTGCTTCTTGTCATTATTGGGAGTCTGATCGGCTGCTTTTTTCTTTTCCATCGTCTCAGTTCCTTCCTCTTTTGTGTATGAACCTACTATAGCACATCGTTCGATAAAAATCAAACATTTGTTTTACTTCTTTTTGCCTCTGACTGCTCGGACAACGCCGCGCAGATCCTTTCGCAGGACAATGTCCGTATATCCGTATTCCTGCAGAATCATGGATACGGCCATATGCTGTCCCAGGCCGAATTCAAAGCAAAGGTATCCGCCGTCGGACAGCAGATGGGTAAAGTTTTCGGCGACGGCGCGGTAAAATGCCAGACCGTCCTTCCCGCCGTCCAGTGCAAGCGCAGGCTCGTATTCCTTCACGGACGGTTCCAGCCGTGTCATTTCCTCGCTCGTTACATACGGCGGGTTGCAGACCAGCGCGTCGAGCGTGCCGACAAAGCTCAGCCCTCTTTCGCGCGTCCAGCCCGACTGCCGTTACGCGGTTCATAAGCTTCAGACGCTTGATATTGCGCTTGGCGACAGCCAGCGCGGGGCGCGAAATATCCGCAAGCGTCACATGGGCATCCGGCAGCTGGTGCGCGATGGCGAGGCCGATACAGCCGCTGCCGCAGCAAAGATCCAGCACGCGCGGTGCTTCCCTGCCGCGCAGAATATCAAGCGCAAGGTCGGTGACAGCCATGGTGTCGTCGCGCGGGATGAGCACATCCGGCGTGACCTCCAGCGAGATCCCATAGAAATCCCACTGTCCGAGAATATACGGCAGCGGCTCATGCGCCAGCATACGGCTTACATAACTGCTCAGTTTTTCTTCGATCTGCTCGCTTGCATATAAATTCGAATCAGCCAGCACAGCTGTCACGGATTTCCCGGACGCGAATGCCAACAGCTCCCGTGCGGCCATGGAGGCATTCTCCCCTTCCGACGGCAGCAGCGCCCGGCGGGCCTGCAGATAGAGGTCGCTGTATTTCTTTACCATCGGTCGGCACCCGCCTCGTCCGGAATGACGAGCTTCAGCGCTTCGATGGCGACCTCCAGCATGGAATCGTCCGGCTCGTTGGTCGTAAAGAGCTGGAACCACATACCGGGCGCAGACAGTGCACGCGTCAGGAGCGTTGTCATGACGGCCGACAAAGCGGTTGCATTCATAGCTGATCGACACGACGAACGGCAGCAGCGCAAGCCGGATGAGCATACGGACAAGCATATTGCTGGTCGGGAAAACGGCGCTTACGAGCGCAAAGAGCAAAATCGAAATTGCAACGACGACAAACAGGAAGCTTGTGCCGCAGCGCGGATGCAGGCGGGTCATACCGCGGCAGTTTTCAACGGTCAGCGGAAGCTGCGCCTCGTAGCAGCGGATGGTCTTATGCTCCGCGCCGTGATAGGAAAAGACGCGCTTCATGTCCTTCATCCGGGAAATCAGGATCATATAGCCCATAAAGATCGCGATGCGGATCACCCCCTCGATCAGGCTGCGGACGACGGCATTGTGGATCCAGCGGTCAAAAAAAATGCCGCTCAAGAGCGTCGGGAGCAGGAAAAACAGGCCAACGGAAAACAGAACGCCGAGAAACACGGAGAAGGACACGACCGCCTTTTCCAGCTTCTCACTGCCAAGCTTCTTCTCAAGCCACTGCTCAAATTTGGACGGCTGCGCGTCTTCTTCCTCTTCCGGGAAGAACTCCGCCGAATACATGAGCGCCTTTACACCAGATACCATAGACGAAGCAAAATTCACCACGCCGCGAATCAGCGGCCATTTGGCGACGCCGGTGCGCTTTTTAAGCGGCTCAACCTTCGTGACGAGGCCCTCCGGCCCGCGCACGACGATGGATCGCTTGTCCGGCCCCTGCATCATGATGCCCTCGATCAGGGCTTGACCGCCGATGAGCGTTTTAAATTTTTCCTGGCTGACAGGATTGTTCTCTTTTTTCATGCAAACCTCTTATTCTTCCCCGGTGGGGATGCTGATCGTGACAAGCGTACCGCCGCCCTCCGCGTTTTCCAGCGTCAGCGTGCCGCCGTGCATGGTGACGATCTCCTCGCAGACGGCGAGGCCGATGCCGCTGCCGCGCGCCTTGGAGCTGCCCTTATAGAATTTTAATTTGACGTGCGGAAGCTCTTCCTCCGGAATGCCGGGGCCGTAGTCCCGGATACGGATGACGACATAGCTTCCCTCATGCGCGATGGACGCGTCGATGCGCTTGCCCTCGCCGCCGTGCTTGGCCGCGTTGTCCAGAATGTTCAAAAACACCTGCCGCATGCGCGCAACGTCGCACGGGATTTCCGGGATATCCTCGTCGCAGCCGTCGTAATGCAGGCAGATGCCCTCCTGCTTGAGCCGGTTGCCATACATGAAGACCGTGTCCTCAAATTCTGCCAGAATATCGGCTGTTTCGACATGGAGCGTGAAACGCCCGTCCTGCATCCGCGTGAATTCCAGCAGCTCCTCGACCATACCGGTCAGCCGCTTGGCCTCGCGCGCGATGATGACGACGCCGCGCCGCGTCTCCGCGTCCAGATTCTCGGATGTCAGAAGCGTCTCACCCCAGCCGGAAATGGCTGTAAGCGGCGTTCGAAGCTCGTGCGACACGGAGGAAATGAACTCTGTCTGCGTTTTTTCCGCCTGTCCGATCTTGACGGACATATCATTGATCGTGCTGACCAGCTCGCCGATCTCATCATCGTACTGCCCGGGGATCTGCACGCCGTAGGAGCCTGCGGCGATGCGCTTGGCCGTCGCGTTGATCTGCGAGACGGGCACCAGAATGGACTTGATAAAAAAACTGCTCAGGAAAAAGATCGAGCCGATGAAAAGCAAGCCGATCGTCACGGCGATCAGCGCGATCATCAGGATCTGAAGATCCGCGTTGCGCAGGCTCGTCACATAGCGCAGCACGCCGATGACCTCGCCGTTGGTGTAGATCATCGGGCTGGACACAGCGAGGATGCGCTCGCCGGTCAGGGGGTTGCGGCCCTTGTAGTGCCGGGTCTGCTGGCTGTCGATGGCCTGCTGGATCTCGGGCGTCGAGGGGGAGCGTCCTGCGAATTTTCCGTAGGAGGAGGCGACGAGCTTTCCGTTTGCGGAAATGAACTGCAGCTCCAGCTGATCCTTATCCTCAAAGGTCTGCGCGAATTTGATGCAGGACTGGTAGTATTCCTTATAGCTCTGCGAAATGTAGTTGCTGAAAAAATCAGTTGTTGTTTTCGCCTTGTTTTCGAGGCCGGAGCGAAGGTTTGTGTCGTAATACGCCGCCATGGAGAACACCACGCCGAGCACGCACGCTGCGACCAGCAGCATGATCACGCCCACGTTATTGACGAACCAGCGCCGTTCAATGCCGGACAGGCGTTTCTTTTTTTTCTTCAAAAGCCTCACCTCACGCCTTATGCACCCCACTTGTAGCCAAAGCCCCAGACTGTTGTGATATAAGTCGGATTTGCGGTATCGTCCTCAATTTTAATACGCAGGCGGCGGATGTTGACGTCAACGATCTTGAGCTCTCCGTCATAGTCCCGGCCCCAGACCGCAGCGAGGATATCCTCCCGAGAAAGCGCCCTGCCCGGATTCTGCATGAACAACTTGACAATGGCATATTCCACCTGCGTCAGTTTGATGCGGCGGCCCTCCTTGTCCAGCGTCCGGTTGCGCGTGTTCAACACGAACGGACCGTGTTTGAGTTCAATCTGATTGGACGAGCCGTCGGAGTCAATGCGGCGGTAGAGCGCGTCGATGCGTGCGGTCAGCTCCGCAGGACTGAAGGGCTTGGTCATATAGTCGTCCGCGCCTGTCATCAGGCCGGTGATCTTGTCCATTTCCTGACTTCTTGCGGTTAACATAATAATTCCGATTTTTTATCCGTCACCCGGATGCTGCGGCAGACCTCAAAGCCGTCGATGCCGGGCAGCATAATATCGAGGATCGCGACGCCGACATCCGGGTTGGCCTTCAGCAGATCCAGCGCTTCTTCTCCGGTCCCGGCCTCTACGACCTCATACCCGGCGCGCTTGAGATTGATGACCACAAAGCTGCGGATACTGACCTCATCTTCCAAAATCAAAACCTTTTTCATGCTGTTTCGCTCCTCATGTCTCTCCCGAATTCCAATCAATATGAATAAAGTGGAACATATCCCGCAGCCTGTCCGCAGACAGCTCCTCGGCCCACTTCCCTGTTCCAAGCTTCGCCGCATAGGTGATATCGCCTTTTTCGGCCAGAATAAACCTGCCGTCAGCGGATGCAGATTCATTTCGATTCTCTCCGGAAAACGCGTAGATCGTAAAGATCAGCTCTGTGCGCCGCCCGTCTTTCCACTGCGAAAATGCATAGCCATGCACGCCGTCCGCCTCTGCGCCGCGCGTGATGCAGAACTGGTTCTGCCAGCGGTCCGGAAGCTTTAAGAACCAGCCGCCTGAAAAGCTGTGATAGGTCGTCAGCTTTGGCAGGCTGCGTCCGTCCAGATCAAGGTTGTACCAGCTGATCGCGGAATCGTTCTCATCGGATCCCTCTGCCGACGGAAGCGGCAAAATCTGCGGCAGCTCGATCAGCCCGTCGCCGTCAATATCGGAGGCGTAGACATAGTAGCTGCGGACAGTGGAAACAGGGCTTTCCGCCTCGCGCATAGTGACGCTTTGGAACACGCCGTTCTGAAACGCAAAAACGTCTGTCACAAGTCCGGTATCCTCATATGCGCTCGACACAAAGACGGCGGGAATGTCCTTCATCAGATTCCCACTCAAAATGCGCTTGACTTGGGATGCTCCAGCAGTCAGATACGCTTCCGTTCGCGTTCCAGCTGCCCGTCCTTCCAGTGATAGAGCTCTGCAATGCCCTGCGGCTGCTCTGCGTCAAAGCGGAGATAAAAATATCTTTCTGACCATCGCTGTCAAGATCGGCTACGCGGTATTCCGAATAGTTGGCGTTCATCAGTTCGGACACATGGCCGTCTGCGTAGGAATAAGCGCCGAGCGATTGCAGAACATCGGTGGACAGCTGCCAGCCGATGACAAGTTCGATCCCTGGTCGATCGGTCAGCTGGACATATTCGACGCTGGCAAAGCTGGTGCCGTCGCCCTCGATCACATCCGTCAGGTGATAGTCGCCGTCCTGCGTGAAAAGATACAGGCTCTGAGCGGCTTGTCCCCTGCTGCCTTTCAAAAACGCAATCGCTTCTTCCATGTCCGTCGCCGTCGAGATCGGCCAGCTGCACAGACTGCTGGTTTACACCGGACACCGGCGCGGCATAGGAAGCATTTTGGCTGGTCAGGACTTTTTTCAATCGCAAGTTCCAGCCGGTCATACTCGTCAGAATGCCGCGGCAGCGTATATAACTCGTCAACTGTTTTGACAAAGCATCCTGTCAGCAGCAGTGTCAACGCCGCAGAAAGCAACGCAAGTCCCAGCTGTTTCCTGCGCAATCGTCCCAACTCCTTTTTCAACTCTTTATAGTATAACATGTCAAGTTACAAAAGTGTAGCGAATTTGTAAAAAACAAGACTACTTCACAACTACATTTTTTTCGCCAAGCTGTTCTCGCAGTTCTTGCAGCATTCGCTCGTCCAGCGCACATGCTTCCGCCCATCCGTGCACCAGTATCGGCGAAATAAATGACAGCCCGTGCCCTTCCGGGGAACATTTTCAGGATTGGCAAGACCTTTTTGCAGATTTCTGCCCGGAATTCTCGATTTTCAGATAGACAGTATGCGCCTGTGCCGCTGCCTGACGAGCAGTCTGCGCAGCATCAAGATCCTTCATGTCCCCAACCTGCATCACGCGGTTCACAACCATCTGCGGCGGTTTTCATCGCGCACAGAGATGCGCCCATTCAGGATAACAGCGGCGTTTTCATAGAGAAGTCAACCATATTGGTTCAAAATCGTGGAGAATGTCAAAGTTCCATGGAACCGGTGTCGTCCTCCACTGTGACGTATGCCATCATGGAGCCGGAGCGCGTGGTCTTCATCTTGATTGCCTCCACGATTCCAGCGATATTCACAATCTGCTCATCCTGATAGGTCTCGTCGCCATTTTCAAAGCACTCAAGAATCTCGCCGATAGGCACAACATCCATGCCGCGCAGCAGAGGGCGGTACTCGTCCATCGGGTGGCCAGATAGATACAGGCCTGTTGTCTGCTTTTCCAGATTCATTTTCTCCTGTACACTCATTTCTGGAATATCCGGCACCTGCACAGCAGGCATAACGGCGGCGCTGTCCTCGCCGGACAGCAGATCGAACAAGCCCATTTGACCGTCGATGTTTTTATTTTTCCGGCTGGCAGCAGCGTCGAGCACTAGTTCGTAAATGCGCAGCATCTGGGCACGGTTGAGTCCAAAACTGTCGCAGGCGCCTGCCTTGATGAGATTTTCCAGCGCGCGCTTGTTCAGATCTGTCCCGTACATACGGGATGCAAAATCCTCAAGACTGGTGAACTTTCCACCCTGTTCGCGCTCGTTCATGACCTTCTGAATAAAGCCGCGTCCGATATTCTTGATCGCCGCCAGACCGAAACGGATTCCGCCTGGCACAACAGTGAAGTTATCATTGGATTCATTGATATCCGGCGGCAGCAGCGCAATACCCATCGCACGGCACTCGGAAATATACTCAGAAATCTTGACTGAACTGCCCAGCACTGACGTCATGAGCGCCGCCATATACTCACGCGGGTAATAGCATTTGAACCACGCAGTCTGGTACGCGATCACCGCATAGCAGACGGAATGCGCCTTGTTGAACGCGTAGTTCGCAAAATCATACATCTCATTATAGATTGCTTCCGCCGTCTGTTCTGGGATGCCGTTTGCAACGCAGCCGGTGATATTACGCGAGGCATCGCCTCGGATGAAGGCCCCGCGCTCTTTTTTTTCGATGTCCTTGGCCTTTTTCTTGCTCATGGCGCGGCGCACCATGTCCGCCTGTCCAAGCGAATATCCGGCAAGCTTCCGGAATATCTCGATGACCTGCTCCTGATAGAGAATGCAGCCGTAGGTGACGGAAAGGATAGGTTTCAGCATGGGATGCTTGTATTTGACAAGCGATGGGTCCTGCTTGCAGGCGATCAGACGCGGGATCGATTCCATCGGACCGGGACGGTAGGCTGCAACGATGATGGAAAGATCTTCAATCGACTGCGGCTTCAGGCCCATGCACACGCCCGTCATGCCGGTCGATTCCATCTGAAATACGCCGGCCGTTCTGCCCTGCGTGAGCATGTCCATGACCTTGGGGTCGTTGTCCGTCACGCGGGACATGGAGAAATCCGGCTCCGTCTTCCGGATGTCGCGGATCGCGTCGTCAATGACGGTGATGTTTCGCAAGCCGAGGAAGTCCATTTTGAGAAGACCCAGTTCCTCCAGCGTCGTCATGGTGTATTCCGTGACAATGGTTCCATCATTTGTTGCGAGGGGCACATAATTGTAGACTGGCAGCTTGGTAATGACCACGCCTGCCGCATGTGTCGAGGTATTGCGCGGCATGCCCTCAAGAGCCATGGCCGTATCGACAAGTTCCTTGACGCGCGCATCGCCGTCATACATCTGCCTTAGCTGTGAGGACTGCTTCAGCGCGTCCTTGAGCGTGATGTGAAGCGTGGTCGGCACGAGCTTTGCAACGGCATCTGTTTCGGCAAATGTGAAGTTCATGACCCGGCCTACATCGCGGATGGCAGCTCGTGCCGCCATGGTGCCGAACGTGACGATCTGTGCGACATGATCCTCGCCGTATTTCTGCCGGACATAGTCAACGACTTCTCCTCGTCTGGTATCCCCAAAATCCATGTCGATATCCGGCATGGTCACACGAGCGGGATTTAAGAAGCGCTCGAAATACAGGCTGTATTTCATGGGGTCCAGGTCGGTGATGTTCAGGCAATAGGACACCATGGAGCCAGCGGCGCTGCCGCGTCCAGGCCCAACGGGAATCCCGGCAGATTTGGCAAAGCGTACAAAATCCCACACGATGAGGAAATAGTCCGTAAAGCCCATTTTCTCAATCATGTCGATCTCATATTCCAGCTGCTGCATGTATTCCGGATGCGCCGTGCCGTACAGTTCATCAAAGCCTTCCCGGCAAAGCTGCTTAAGATAGGAAAGACTCGTTACCCCCTCCGGAAGCTTGAATTCCGGCAGGAAGTACTTACCGAATGTGAATTCCACATTGCATCGCTCTGCAATCTGGACGGTATTTTCAAACGCTTCCGGCACATCCGGGAAGAGACTGCGCAGTTCTTCTTCACTCTTGAGATAGAATTCTTCCGTCTCAAATTTCATACGGTTCGGGTCGTCTACCGTCTTGCCAGTCTGGATGCAGAGCAGCACATCCTGCATTTTTGCGTCTGATTTGCGCAGGTAATGCGCATCGTTCGTCACTACGAGCGGCAGGCCCAGCTTGTCCGCAAGCTTGCGGATCTGTCCGTTGACCGTTCTCTGCTCAGGAATGCCGTGATCCTGCAATTCCAGATAAAAGTGCTCTGGGCCGAAGATCTCCGCATATTCGCGCGCAGCCTGCTCTGCTGCATCCAGGTCTTCCTGCATGATTGCCTGAGGGATACGGCCCGCAAGGCATCCTGAGAGCGCAATCAGTCCCTCGTGGTGCTCCCGCAGCAGATCCATATCCACGCGCGGACGGTTATAAAACCCCTCGGTAAAGCCGAGCGAAACCATATAGCTGAGGTTTCGATAGCCAATTTCGTTTTCACAGAGCAGAACCAGATGATATGGCTCCTTATCAATGCCATGAACCTTATCAAAGTGTGTTCGGCGCGCAACATAGACCTCGCAGCCGATAATGGGCTTGATCCCGGCTTTTTGCTGCGCGGTAAAAATCAATCGTGCCATACATGACGCCATGGTCGGTCAGGGCAATGGCGTCCTGACCGAGTTCCTGCACCCGGTCCATCATAGAGCCGATGCGACAGGCTCCGTCAAGCAGGCTGTATTCGCTGTGAACATGCAGATGCACAAAGGCCATGGCGTTTTCTCCTCTCAGCTTTCGTCCGCAAGCGCAACAAGCTTGCGCATGCGGTGGTTCATTGCAGACTTGGAAACAGGCGGGGTCTGCATGGATGCAAGTTCCTGCAATGTCGCCTCCGGATTTTCAAGCCGAAGTTTCGCTGTCTCACGAAGCTTCAGCGGCAGATCGTTGAGTTGGCCGCGTTTTTGAAGCTTTTTGATTGCTGCGACCTGCTCCATCGACGCATCTACGACTTTGGTCAGATTTGCTGTTTCACAGTTGACGCGGCGATTAACGCCATTGCGAAGATCTTTTTCGACCTTTGCTTCCATCACTCCCATTGCGCACACCGGCGCACCGATTGCGGTCAGAAAGTCCTCAATCATATCACTCTGCTTGAAATACAGAATGCTGTTTCCGCTGCGTGTTGTCTCCTTTGGGGCAAATCCGGCATCCAGCAACAGCGTGTACGTTTCGCGGCTGACCTTATAGTGGGAGGTCGTCAGTTCCAGATGATACCGCTTTGCAGGATCTGTAACAGACCCACCGGACAAAAAACGCGCCGCGCAAAAACGCCAGCCGTTCCTCGTCCTCTTCCAGCATGCCGTAATTCACATGCAGTGTCACATCTCTGGCCGCTGACAGGCCAAACTGTGCAAACATTTTATGGATTTTCCCCTGTGATTCCATGACAAAAAGCAGCTTTCCGGTATCTTCCTCCGGCTCCTGATCAAAGGAAAAGCCGAAAACCTTTTTCATGAGACGCGGCAGGCGTTCTGCCAGATCGCGGGATTCCGTTGTAATGCGGACAAACTCAGATGTAAACGCATTGCAATAGAGTAAAATGCCATACAGTTCGGCAGCGGCCTCCATTTTTCGATTGATCGGCAGCCGACACAATTCCTGCTTGACGTTGGATGAGAAAGACATAACGGCGTTCACCTCCTCTTGTTCTTCAGGTTCTAAATTCACGCCATACAGACAAAATCGCACGCGCCAGAGCGTCAGAGTTATGGCGGATATAACGTCCTGGCTCCAGAAGCGGGAACGTGCGCACGGCAAGCCCCATCTGTTCCAGATCCCCTCACGGCGCAGTTCAAGCTGCGACACGCCTTCCTTTGCGTACGGCTCCATAATCTCCGGCGGCACGGGTTCATCATTTGCAATGCACACGTCCATTATGCCTGGGCCTGCGTGTTCCAGGATTGCACGGACATGATCGTCGGCGTCATAGCCGTCTGTCTCGCCATCCTGCGTCATGATATTCAACACATAAATCTTCAATGCTCTGCTCTGCCGGACGGCATCTGCGATGCCACCGACCAGAAAGTTCGGAATAATGCTGGTATACAGGCTTCCTGGGCCGATCACGACAATATCTGCATCGCGGATAGCCCGAACACTCTCCGGCAGAGCAGTCGGGCGTTCCGGTACAAGGCGTACCTTACGGATGCGGGAATTATTGATTTTTTTGCGTAAAAGATTTTGCTTTCGCCGAGTGTACGGCTGCCGTCGTGAAATTCAGCTTCCAGACGCACGTCCTGATTTGTAACGGGAAGAACGCGGCCGGTAATGGCCAGAACATCTCCCATGCGGTGAACCGCTTCGTCGAACGAGCCGGAAATGCCGTTCATCGCCGCCAGAAACAGATTGCCAAAACTCTGCCCGGCAAGGCTTCCGTCAGTAAAGCGGTAATTGAGCAGCTGCTGCATGGTTGGTTCCGTGTTGGCAAGCGCCATGATGCAGTTGCGGATATCACCCGGTGGCAGCATCCCGAGATCCTCCCGCAGCATGCCGGAGCCGCCGCCGTCGTCGGCGACGGTGACGATGGCGGTGATATTCTTCGTGTAGGTCTTCAGACCCCGCAGCATGGCGGATAGCCCATGACCGCCGCCGATTGCGGCAATGCGCGGCTGCCTGCGGTGCGGCTCATAGAGCCGGATTTGTTCTGTAAATTCTGTCACGTTGCTCACCTTCTGCCCATATCACGGTGGCTGAGCGTGGCCGCGTAGCCTTTCTTGGATACGAACTCAAACAGTTCTTTTTGCAATGCAAACGCTCCGGTGCTTGCCGCCTGTGCAGCCAACGGCGATCACAAGATCCGTTTTACCCTCGTCCAGATAGTTAGGCAGCAGGAACGACAGCAGATCCTCGGTTTTTGCCACAAAGTCCAGCGTCTGCTGGTATTTGAATACAAAATTCTTCACAGGCTCGTCCAGCCCGGTCTGCTGCTTCAGTTCGGGGATATAATACGGGTTCGGCAAAACCGCACATCGAAGACCAGATCAGCTTCCAGCGGCAGACCATATTTGAAGCCGAACGACACGACACGCACGTCCATCGAATGCTCCCGCATCCCGCCCGCAACCAAATCGATCAGCTGGCCGCGCAGTTTGCCTGTAGAAAGATTAGACGTATCAATGATTGCGCTGGCGCGGTTGCGCACAGGAGCCAACAGTTCCCGTTCCCGCGCGATGGCGTTTTCAAGCGTGGAGCCGTCCTTCATGAGCGGGTGCAGACGGCGCGTTTCCTTATATCGCTTAATAATGACCGCTGTGGACGCCTCGATATAGTAGATGGAATATTGCAAGTGCATGTCATCTAGCTTCTGCAGCGCCTGAAACAGGGCGTCAAACGTCATGCTTGCGCGGATATCCGTTACAAGCGCGACCTTCTCATACCGTCCCTTTGTCGCCAGACACAGCTGTGCAAACTGTGGGATCATCTCCGCCGGCATATTGTCAACACAGTAAAATCCGAGATCCTCAAGGTCGGACGCGGCCTTGCTCTTTTCCTGCGCCGGACATGCCGGAAATGATAACAAACTGCATATCTCTCTCCTTTTACCAGATCCGAACCTCCGGCTCAAGCCGGACACCGGATGTCTACCATACACGGACTGCACCATTGCAATCGTCTTCTTTATATCTTCAGCCGTTGCACCACCGGTATTCACAATAAATCCCGCATGTTTTTTTGATACCTCCGCGCCGCCGACTCCACAGCCCTTGAGCCCGGCCTGCTCGATGAGCGGGCCCGCGAAATATCCCACCGGACGCTTGAACGTGCTTCCGGCGGACGGCAGTTCCAGCGGCTGCGAGGCTTTGCGCTTTTCCATCAGCGCGCGCATCGTCTGTCCAATCGTCTCCGGGTCCCCCGGCTGCAAACGCAAAACAGCCTTGACGATCACACATGGCAGCGTCTGATAGACGCTCGTGCGATAGGCAAATGCCGATTCCTCGCCGGACAGCATTTTCTCTTCTCCGCCCATGGTCAAAACAGTCACGGATTCCACGATTTGCTTCATTTCTCCGCCGTAAGCGCCCGCGTTCATAAACACGCCGCCGCCAAGTGTTCCCGGAATGCCATGGGCAAATTCCAGCCCGGTCAGCGCGTGGTTCTTGGCAAAGACAGCCGCTTTCGCCATGCTTTCGCCTGCAAAAACCTCCATCCGTGTCTTATCCAGAAGACGGATGCTTGTCAGTGCGTCCTTCAGGCAGATGACGATCGCCTGCAGTCCCTCGTCTGGGGCCAGCACATTTGTCCCGGCACCTAAGATATACGGTGTGATTCCATGCGCCGAAGCGGTTTGCAGCAGCGGTTTTAGTTCCTCCACAGTCTTGGGAAACACCATGACTGCGGCGGGCCCGCCGATACGGAAGGATGTGTGCCGGCTCAGCGGCTCCAGGAGCCGAAACTCTGCCGTTTTGCAGCTTTGAATGATGGTCTGCTGAAGTTCGGAACTCCACATAAACGCCTCCGGGTGGATAATTTCTTTATCGGTTTCTATCATATCACATCTCAAATAAAAATAAAAGAGGAACCAGCCAGTCGGTTCCTCTTTTCGGTGGTTTCTTTGGTTCAGTCGTCATTGCGGGCCGTAAAGTATTTGCTCATCTGCTCGGTAAATTCTACAGCGGCGTTGTAGCCCATGCGCTTCTGGCGGTTGTTCATGGCGGCGACCTCAAAGATCACGGCAAGATTTCGGCCCGGCGTAATGGGAACTGTGATAGACGGAACCTTGACATCCAGAATTTCCGTGTACTGCGTTTCCATGCCGAGGCGGTCATACGCCTCGCCGTCGCGCCACGGGACCATATTGATGATCAGGTCAATGTTGGAGCTTTCCTTGACCGCGCCCATGCCAAACAGCTTGGCAACGTTGATAACGCCGATGCCGCGCAGCTCGATATAGTGCTTCAGAACCGGGGGCGCGGAGCCGACCAGCTCGTGCGGCGAGACCTTTTTGATCTCGACCGCGTCGTCCGCGATGAGGCGGTGGCCGCGTTTGACAAGTTCGATAGCCGTCTCGCTCTTGCCGATACCGCTGTCGCCGTTGATGAGAATGCCTTCGCCGTAGATCTCGACCAGAACACCGTGGCGCGTGACGCGCGGAGCAAGCGAACTTTTTAGCTAGGTGATAAGGCTCGAAACGATATAAGGATGTTGTATCCTTTGTTCCAAGAACTGTAACGTCGTATTTTTCGCCATTTCAAGGCACTCCGGCATGGGTTCAAACCCCGTGCAAAAATCAGCGCCGGGCATTTATAGGACAGGAAATGGTCAAAAATGATGATGCGTTCTTCCGGCGTGAGTTTTTTGCAGATACGCCGTCTCCACTGTGCCGCAGACATAGACGCGCATCGGCTCGTAATGGTCGAAAAAGCCAGCCAGATGAAGGCCCGGACGGCTGATATCGTCAACGGTCACATGGATCTTGTCAAAATCCGTCGACCGGTAGAAAAAGTCAAGCTTGAATTCCGATGCAAGCTCGGACAGCAGGACCGTATAGGTACTTGCCACATGATCACCTCTGTTTCAGGATACCTCGATTATACCCGCTTTGCCCCGGTTTCGCAACAGGGAAAATCCTTTGTCGCCCCGGCGCGAAATTTTCGGATTTTTCCGAAAAAGTGCTTGCAATTTCCAACGCAATCTGTTAATATACTTGTCGGCGCTTTATAGCGCGTGAATCTGATTTTCCAAGCGGCAAGGAGGTGCATCCGATGGCAAAATGCGATATCTGCGGCAAGGGCGTAACATTCGGTATCAAGGTCTCCCATTCTCACAGACGTGCGAACCGTGCATGGAAGCCCAACGTCAAACGTGTCAAGGCAATCGTTGACGGTACTCCGCGCCATGTATATGTCTGCACAAGATGCCTGCGTTCCAACAAGGTTGAGCGTGCGATCTGATCGAAGACAAGCCAAAGAGCAAGCCAGTCGGCTTGCTCTTTTTCGTTGCCTATTTTATGGTGCGGCGCGGCTCGTTTTCACAGATTCCTGAGGGGCCGACGACTCTGTCGGCCCGATAAATATTTGTATTTTCCAGATTCCTGAAAAATACGTGCACTCTGCGGGCGGACAAGTCGTCCGCCCCTACAGTTTGCAGCTTATCCAACGTTTGCTTTATACGTTCAGATATCCTTTGATGGTCTTGAGCGTATTCAAAACGCCGTCCATGTGGCTGCGTTCGTAGCCGTGGCTGGCGTAGACGCCGGAGCCGATGAGGCCGTGGCGGATGTCGTAGCCCGCGCTGAGCGTGGCCTCCACGTCGGAGCCATAGTGCGGGTAGACGTCGACCGCATAGTCCGCGCCCTCGCGCTTGGCCGCGTCGATGAGCTTGCCGACGACGGCGTAGCTGTACGGGCCGCCGGAGTCCTTTGCGCAGATGGACACCTGCCGCTCCGTGCAGGCAAGGCCGTCGCCCACGCAGCCCATGTCGACGCTGATGGATTCCGTCACGCCCTCCGGCACGGAGGCCGAACCGCCGAAGCCAACCTCTTCATAGACGGTCACATGGACATACGTGCGGCGCGGCAGCGTCTTCTTTTCGTCATGCAGGTATTTTGCAAAGCCGAGCAGAATACCGACGGAGAGCTTATCGTCGAGGAAGCGGCTTTTGATGTAGCCCGAAGCCGTCACGTGCGTGCGCGGGTCGAAGCAGACGATATCGCCTGTCTCAATGCCGAGCGCACGCGTCTCTTCGGCAGAAGAAACATTCTCGTCCAGCAGGATCTCGGTCGTGTCGAAGTTTCGGTTCGTCTTGGCGTATTCGCCGTTGACGTGGACAGAGGCGTTGCAGAGCTGGAGCGTCCCCTCATAGACCTTGCCGGAGCGCGTATAGACGCGCACATTTTCCGTTTCGCCGTTTTCTGCGCGCATACCGCCGAGGCTCGTCACGCGCAGGCGGCCATTGGCCTTGACCTCCGCGACCATCGCGCCGAGCGTGTCCGTGTGCGCCTGCAAAAGCAGCCCGCCCTCTGCGGACTCCTCACCGCCGAGATCGACCAGAATGCCGCCCTTGGTCGTTTTCCGTGCGTCAAAGCCGAGCGATGCAAAAGCCTCCAGCACCCATTCGGCCGCTTTGTCCGTAAAGCCCGTCGGGCTGTCGATTGCAAGCAGCTGGACGGCTTTTTCTACTGCATATTGCGCATAACGCTGTTCCATTGTTTCCGATTCCCCTTTTGAATTAAAATTCCAAAAATCCCGGCAGAGCTGTGGTTTCTGCCGGGATCGTAATTTACACGTCTTCCTTGTCGCCCTTCTGGCGGATGGTGATCTTGATCGGCGTACCGGTCAGACCAAAGACCGCGCGGATCTGGTTTTCCAGATAGCGCTGGTACGAGAAATGGAACAGGCGGCTGTCGTTGCAGAAGAAGACAAAGTGCGGCGGCTTGACGCCGACCTGCGTGATATAGTAGATCTTCAGACGGCGGCCCTTGTCCGTGGGCGGCTGGACACGCGCGGTCGCGTCCTCCAGAATGTTGTTGAGCATACCCGTTGTAATGCGCATACTGTTCTGGTTGGAAACAGCGACGATCATGTCAAACAGCTTGTCGACGCGCTGACCGGTCAGCGCCGAGATGAATACGACCGGCGCATAGGTCATGTAGCTGAGGTCACGGCGGATCTCCGCTGTCTTCTCGTCCATGGTGTTCGTGTCCTTTTCGACCGTATCACATTTGTTGACGACGATGATACAGGCCTTGCCCGCCTCGTGTGCCAGACCCGCGACCTTGGTATCCTGCTCCGTCACGCCCTCGTTGGCGTCGATCAGGATGAGGCACACGTCCGCACGCTCGATGGCGGCGATGGAGCGCAGGTTGGAATATTTCTCGACTGCATCATCGACCTTGGACTTGCGGCGCATACCGGCGGTATCAATGAACAGGTACTTGCCGGATTCGTTTTCAAAATAGCTGTCGATGGCGTCACGCGTCGTGCCTGCGACATTGGAGACGATCACGCGCTCCTCGCCGAGAATCTTATTGAGCAGGCTCGATTTGCCGACGTTCGGCTTGCCGATGATGGCGACCTTGATGACGTCCTCGTCGTATTCCTCGCCGTCGTCCGGCGGGAAGCTTTCGACGCACGCGTCGAGCAGGTCGCCGGTTCCATGGCCGTGGACGGCGGAAACCTCGATAGGGTCGCCGAGGCCAAGCGCGTAGAATTCATACGCGTCGGGATTGGCATGGCCGGTCTGGTCGCACTTGTTGACGGCCAGTACGACCGGCTTTTTCGACCGCTTGAGCATGGACGCGACCTCCGCGTCCGCGGCGGTCAGGCCGACCGTTACGTCGACGACCATGACGATGACCGTGGCCGTCTCGATGGCGATCTCCGCCTGACGGCGCATGAACTTCAGCATTTCGTTGTTCGTGCCGGGCTCGATGCCGCCGGTGTCGACAAGGGCAAAGCCGCGGCCGTTCCACTCGCATTCGCCGTAAATGCGGTCGCGGGTGACGCCGGGGGTGTCTTCGACGATGGCCATGCGCTTGCCGGTCAGTTTGTTAAAGAGCATCGACTTGCCGACGTTCGGCCGGCCGACGATGGCTACGATGGGCTTCGACATGGTAGGCCCTCCTTTCAGGCTTCCTTTTCAGGATAAGAAAAGAGGAAGGCGCACAGCCTCCCTCTCATCTCTTTCAGCGAAATCACTTAGCTTCAACAGAAATGACTTCACGGCCATTGTAGTAGCCGCAAGCCTTGCAGGCTCTGTGAGGCAGGCGGGGCTCGCCGCACTTCGGGCAAGCGCCGACGCCGGGGATCGCCAGTTTCCAGTGGGAACTGCGTCTCTTATCTCTTCTTGCGCGGGATACTTTTCTCTTGGGTACTGCCATGTGGTACACCTCCTTGGTCTAAATGCCCGAAGGCACATTATCTACTTATTTATCCAGTAACTGCTGTAAAACAGCAAAACGGGAATCGGGTTCCTTTTTGCAGCCGCACGGCCCTTCGTTGAGGTTTTTGCCGCAGCGGAAGCAAACGCCCTTGCAGTCGGGCCTGCACAGAAGCTGGCTGGCCATATTGAGAACAAAGGCGGTCGTGATGATGTCGGTCAGATCGGCGCAGCCGTCGTGGATGCCGAACACCCATTCATCCTCCGTCTGCTCCAGCTCCTCTTCTGAAACCAGAACTGCGTGGACCGGGATCTGCACCGCACGCGTAAACTCACCGGCGCAGCGGTCGCATACGCCGTGCAGCGTCGTGCTGAGTTCGCCGGTCAGTTCGAGAACGCCTGCCGTATTGCGAACCTTGCCGCTGGCAAGAACTGGCTCTGACGCGGGCCTGCAGCTGCCGAAAACAAGATCGGACAGATCCTCGCGCGTCTCAAACGGAAGACTTGCGCCGGGCGTTACAAGAATTGGCTTCAGATCCAGCAGCATAGCGCCCTCCAATCCATAATCGTGCGATGGATATTATATCGAATAATCGCAGGGAAGTCAAATACTTTTTCATAAATTTTTCGTTCTTTTTCGCGAACACCGGATTCTTTACAGAAAGGACGCCGCGTGATAAAATAAAAACAGACTATTTGCTTTTTGTATGGAGACCGCTATGAAGGAATTCACCATCACACAGAACGACGCCGGGCAGCGGCTCGACCGGTGGCTGGCAAAGGCCGTTCCCCTGCTCCCCGCTTCGCTGGCACAGAAATACATCCGGCTCAAAGCGCATCAAAGCTGAATGGCAAGCGCGCCGAGCGCGACACGCGGCTGACCGCCGGAGACACGCTGCAATTATACATCAACGACGAGTTTTTTGATACCCCCAAAGAAGAAAATGCTATCTTACCGTCGCTGCGCCGAAGCTACACATCGTCTATGAAGACGAAAATATTCCTTTTGGTAGAAAAAGCCTGGACAGGCTGTTCATCCGCATGACGGTGCAGAATACGGAAAAACGCTGATCGATCACATTCAGGCGTATCTCTATGCCAAACGAGAGTGGCGGCCCAGAGAAGAGCACGCCTTTACCCCCGCGCTCTGCAATCGAATCGACCGTAACACCGGCGGCATCGTCATCGCCGCGAAAAATGCAGAAGCTCTGCGCATTCTGAATCAGAAAATCAAAGGATCGTGAAATCGATAAGCGGTATTTTTGCATTGTTCACGGAACACCGCGCCCGGCCGCCGGAAGGCTCGAGGGGCAGCTGTTCAAGGATGCGAAAGAAAACCGCGTCTACATCACGAAAACTCCGCAGAAGGGCTCGAAGACTTGCGTTACATTATATAAAACCCTCCAAAGCAGAAATGGACTGAGTCTCGTCGAGTGCGAACTTGTGACTGGCCGTACCCATCAGATCCGCGCGCAGATGGCCGCCGCGGGATGGCCGCTGCTGGGCGACGGCAAATATGGAAAGCTTGACAAGCGCTATGATCGGAAATTTCAGGCGTTGTATTCTTACAAGCTGACGTTCTGTTTTAAAACAGATGCCGGAATCTTGTCCTATCTCGATGGCAAAACGTTTCAGGTTGCATCTGTCGATTTCGTACAGGAATACTTTACATAATCAATCTTTTTTTTTTATTTTCTCCAAAGTTGGAAGAACTTTCAAAACGTTCTTCCAACTTTTTTTGCAAATTTTTCGTTTTGATATTGACAAAAGCCACCCCTGCCCCATATATTCAATTCAGTATGTTTCGGGCATCTTCAGCAAGATCCGACGCATACAAATTTTTTTTGAAATGGGGAGGATACATGTCCAAAGAGCTCATTCGCCTCACGAATCTCACTATGACATTCGAGGACGGAGAGACGATTCTCGACAACATCAATCTGTACATCAACAACAAGGAATTCCTCACATTGCTGGGGCCCAGCGGCTGCGGAAAGACCACCATGCTCCGGATCATCGGCGGCTTTTTATCGCCTACCTCCGGCGATGTGCTGTTCAACGGCCAGCGGATCAACGATCTGCCCGCCTATCAGCGCAAGATCAACACAGTCTTCCAACGCTACGCGCTGTTTCCGCATCTGGACGTGTACGACAATATCGCCTTCGGCCTGCGTATTGCAAAGGTCAAGGAGGATGAGATTGACGAACGCGTAACCGAGATGTTGGAGATTGTCAGCCTGAAGGGCTTTGAAAACCGCAAAGTGACGAGCCTGTCCGGCGGCCAGCAGCAGCGTGTGGCGATTGCTCGCGCGCTGGTCAACCGTCCGCAGGTGCTGCTGCTCGACGAGCCTTTGGGCGCGCTCGATCTGCGCCTGCGCAAGGACATGCAGAATGAACTGAAGAACATCCAGCAGCGAATGGGAATTACATTTATATATGTCACACACGATCAGGAAGAAGCCCTGACTATGTCCGACACCATTGTCGTCATGAACAAGGGTAAGATTCAGCAGATTGGCCGGCCGGAGGATATCTACAATGAACCGAAGAACGCGTTTGTCGCGGATTTCATCGGCGAGTCCAACATCCTCGACGGCGTCATGCTCGAAGACTACCAGGTCAAGTTCTTTGGCCGGAAGTTCCAGTGCGTCGACAAGGGCTTCGCGCCGAACGAACCGGTCGACGTCGTCATCCGTCCGGAGGACGTCGATATCGTCCCGCCGGAGCAGGGCCATCTGTGCGGCACCGTCACCTCCGTTACCTTCAAGGGCGTCCACTACGACACCATTGTCGATTTCAAGGGCTTCAAGTGGCTCATTCAGACCACGGATTACTGCCCTGTTGACGCGTACATCGGCATCCGCCTCAATCCTGAGGATATCCATATCATGCACAAGAGCGAGTACTCCGGTCTTTACGGCGACTACTCCTCCTACAGCGCGGAATATGACGAGATCGCCGACGCCTCGGAGGAAGAAGACGATGAAGAATAACAACAAGCTTCTCGCCTGCCCGTACATCATCTGGATGATTTTATTCACAATCATCCCGCTGGGTATCGTCTTCTATTATGCACTGACCGATTCCATTACCGGTCAGTTCACGCTTGCCAATCTTTCTGGCATGGGCACCTATCTGCCGATTTTCCTGCGCTCGATCTGGCTGAGTCTGTTTGCTTCTCTCATCTGCCTGCTGATTGGCTATCCTGTCGCGTATTTCATCGCGCAGTGCAGGCCCCCTTACGCAGCGGTTTCTCGAAATGCTCATCATGCTTCCCATGTGCATGAGCTTTCTGCTCCGCACACTGGCCTGGGTCGGCATGCTGGAGGATACCGGTATTCTCAATACCATCCTGCAGCGGCTCGGCATCGGCCCGCTGCCGCTCATCCGCACGAACGGCGCTGTCATCCTCGGCATGGTGTACAACTACCTGCCGTACATGATCCTGCCGCTCTACTCGGTCATCATGAAGATCGACAACCGGCTGATCGAGGCCGCGCTTGACCTCGGCTGCCGCCCGTCGCAGGTGTTCTCCAAGGTCATCCTGCCGCTGTCGGGCCCCGGCATCCTGTCGGGCCTCACGATGGTGTTCGTCCCCGCGGTGTCCACGTTCTATATCTCGCAGAAGCTGGGCTCCACCGGCACGACGCTCATCGGCGACGTGATCGAGTCCCAGTTCAAGACCGCATATAACCCGAACCTCGGCGCGGCCATGAGTCTGGTTCTGATGATTTTGATCTTTATCTGTGTCGCCGTGATGAACCGCTTCGGCGAAGGCGACGGAGAGGAGGTCATCAAGGTATGAAGCACGTCAACCGTACCATTACCATTCTGGTCTTCATCTTCCTCTATATCCCGATGATCGTTCTGGCTGTGGCTTCATTCAATACCGGCACCGACATCGCCAGCTTCAAGGGCTTCACGTTCCGGCAGTACGCTAATCTGTTCCGTGACGGCACACTCCTGACGCTGCTGCGCAACTCTGTCATCATCGCGCTGCTTGCTACGCTCATCTCTACCGTTGTTGGCACGATGGCTGCTGTCGGTATCCACAGCATGAAGGGGAAGCTTCGTTCCGCCGTTATGACCATGACGAATATCCCCATGACAAACCCGGATATCGTAACCGGTGTTGCGCTGGCGCTGCTGTTCGCGTTCGCGGGGACGATCCTGAAGACCAACTCCGTGCCCGGATTCTGGACGCTCCTCATTGCGCACATCACGTTCAATCTTCCGTATGTCATTCTGAACGTCATGCCGAAGCTCCAGCAGATGGACAAGGATCTGGTCGAGGCCGCGCTCGACCTCGGCTGCACGCCGTTCCAGTCGTTCACCAAGGTCGTCATTCATGAGATCATGCCCGGCATCATCTCCGGCGCGCTGATGGCGTTCACAATGAGTCTGGACGATTTCGTCATTTCCTATTTCGTCACCGGCTCGAGCTTCATCACGCTCCCGGTCGAGATCTACAATTACACGAAAAAGCCCATCCAGCCGAAGATCTACGCGCTGTTCACGCTGATGTTCATCGTGATCCTTGTTCTGATGGTCGTCATGAACCTGCTGCAGGCCAAGTCCGAAAAGAACCGGCAGCAGCCTAGGAGGGCCCGCGTATGAAAAAACGTGTTTTTTCCGTTCTGCTGGCGCTCGTTCTGATGCTCTGTGCCGTTCCCCTGCCCTGCATGCCGCCGCCAATGAGATCACGGTCTACAACTGGGGCCAGTACATTTCCGACGGCACGGACGACAGCCTTGACGTGATCAAAGCGTTTGAGGAAGAGACGGGCATCAAGGTCAATTATCTGACGTTCGACTCCAACGAGTCCATGTACACCAAGCTCAAGACTGGCGGCACGACATTTGACGTCATCATTCCGTCCGATTACATGATCGCCAAGCTCATTTCCGAGGACATGCTCGAGCCGCTGGACTTTGCCAATATTCCGAATTACGAATATATTGACGAAGCCTTCCGCAATCAGGCATATGACCCAGAAAACACCTTCTCCGTCCCTTATACCTGGGGCACGGTTGGCTTGATCTATAATAAGAATTATGTTTCGGACGAGGATGCGGAAAGCTGGTCCTGCCTGTGGAACTCCAAGTATCAGGGCAAACTTCTGATGTTTGATAACCCGCGCGATGCGTTCGCCATTGCAGAATCCATGCTGGGCTACAGCTTCAACACAGAAGACGAGCAGGAACTCAAAAACTGTGCTGATCTGCTGGCTACACAGTCCCCTGTCCTTCAGGGTTATGTTATGGACCAAATCTTTGACCGCATGGAGCGCGGCGAGGCTTGGGCAGCTCCCTATTACGCAGGTGACTATCTGACTATGGTAGAAGAAAACCCAGATCTTGGTTTCAGCCACCCGAAGGAAGGCTTCAACATCTTCATCGATGCGCTTTGCATCCCGAAGGGCTGCAAGAACAAGTCCGGCGCGGAGGCGTTCATCAACTTCCTCTGCCGCCCGGATATCTCCGCCGCCAATCTGGATTACATCGGCTACTCCACCCCGGAGACTGCTGCAAAGACTATCTGGATGAGGACGTGACGTCCAGCCCCGTCTCCTATCCGGATGATGAAACGCTTGCGCGCAGCGAAGCGTTCGCCGAGCTCGGCGTGGAAGCCACGCAGACCATGAACGACCTGTGGCTTTCCGTCAAAACCTCAACGTCGAACACGACGCTGTACCTTATCCTGACAATCACTGCAATCGCGGCAGTGATCCTGTTTTTCCTGATATCCGGCATTATAAAGCGACGCAAAAGGCCCGTCGCTGCCGCAGGTGGAAGCAGGCCTGACCCAAATACAACAGCCGGAGCAGAGATATCCGCTCCGGCTGTTATTTTTTCAGTCCGTCAGCTTCGGACTGCTGCTGCGCGCGTCGAAGGGCTGCATACCTTTGACGGAAAACATGTGCCTATTGCAGGGTTGCTTTTCCATATATACTGTGCTATGATAAGTATGCTACACAATCTTAACATGGATAGATTTCGAGAATGTGTTTTTGTCTCCCGGCAAAACGCACTCTCCATTTTGGCATTCTCGGATTTTGTCCATGTGTCAATGATTGTGTAGCAACAAGCGGAGTTTTGCGTTTTCGGTGTGCAGTTCCGCTTAGGGCTGCACACTTTTATTTTTTATGGAGGAAAACAAAATGAAACGAAAACAGCGCTACATCCGGATCCTTTGCATGATCTTCGTCCTTTCCCTGCTGCTGTCTGCATGCAGCAAGCCGCCCGCACCGGCAGAACGGGACACAGACGAACCGAGCACCGTAGCAGGAAGCAATTCTGGCAGCAATTCCACCACAGAAGAGCAGCCGCAGGATACAGCAGCTGATGCGGATGCAGCGTCCGAGCCAAATATTACACTAAGTTTTCGCAACATTTTCTCAGAAGGAATTGCATGGGCTGGTTATTATGATAGTAACGATAACACCGGGAATAGGCACTTTGGCTGGCTGCATCCGGACGGCTCAATCGACCACCCTTTCCCCATTGACCGCGTCTCAAACTGCGGGTCCGAGTTCTCCGACGGATATTCTTACGTTACAACAGGAGACGGCTTCATTCGCCACGCAACAAATATCCCGGACTCCTTTATCATTCTTGACAAAACCGGAGCGATCACGGCAGAAAGTCCGGACGATGGCAGCAGCTATGAGATCCTTTGCGGCGGAAACGGTGTATATCTGGTAAAGCAGTCGATCCGCAGTATGACAGAGAGCGACGACCGGTATGGCCTCATTACGGCTGAAGGCGACTGGCTTTATGAATGTGCCATCTGCGAGCCGGACGGCCCCCATCCGCTCAGCCCGTCCGGAATCTCCTGCTATGCCCCGGAGGATGTTCAATTCTCCTACCTGGGTGAAAACATCTTCCTTGCAAAGTATGACACATCGTATCCGCAGTTTGTTTTCTATAACTGCACTACAAACCAGACATACCGGCTCACCAGTGACAATCAAATTTACGGAAATTTCTCCATGGGACACATCCCCGTTAAAATCGACGGAACATTATGTGTCCTGTCGACAGAATTTGAGCTACAGCCGATCGCTGTGGATACATCAGAACTCGTGATCTATAGCGACGGCATTATTTTTACATCCAACGATGATTGGGGTAGCGACGGATGTCACGGAAGGCAAATTCTATCGGCTCGACGGAAGCGTTTTAGCCAATCTGTCTGAATATGAGCTGCGGTATCGGGACGCATTTGAACTGTATCGGTTTGTTGGCGGATACGCGGCCATTATAATACGCGGCGCTGATAACAACTATTATCTGGCTCGATAAAAGCGGCGCGTTTACTTTTGATCCCATCAAAATAGACCTGGTCTCTAACTACGATTATATCGGCACATTTTCCAGTGGGTTAATCTCTTGTGTAATCGACGGGCAACTTGCCTTTGTTGATACAAACGGTAATATTACATATCCCAGTGGTTTGGATAAAGACTATACAGATTCCTACGTTTTTCACGACGGTTTTGCATTGATGTACTCAATCCGTGCTTTTTAAGAGAAGACGGTACTGTTCTGGAAGTTTATTTGAAAGAATAAGCTGTACTGCTAAAAAATTATTTAGCATCCCTCCTGCGTTCAGAAGCTGAACGCAGGAGGCGATTTTTTGAGAGTATTTACTCCGCCATGCCGTATGCCTGCTCAAAGAGCTGGTAAAATGGGAGAAGGAATTGAAAGCCTGCTTTGACCCAGTCTGTCAGCTCGGCCGCTGCTGCGCTCGTCGAAGGGGTGCATACTTTCGATGGAAAACGAACGCATATTATAAAGTCTTCCGCACGGCGCTTCACCGCGGTTCTCGATCGCGTTCTGAAACGAAAACCAGATATGGTCGTTGAGCGGCCCGCGTCCGAACAGCCGCCGCGCGTCGCGGTAAATGCGTGAAATGTGGACATTCAGGTGCAGATCGGGGTATGTTTCCTGAAACCAGTCGTAAAGCTCCCCGGCCAGCGCCTTTGTCGGGGTCATGACCGCGTCCTGAAATTCCTGCTTGTGCTCTGCGAACCACGCCCGGTCATTGTTGAACCGGATGCCCCAGAACACGTCGACCGTCTGGTCGGTATATCCTGTAAACATTGCTTTTACTCCTTCTGATTGCGAAGATAGGCCAGATAGCCCTCTAGGATCAGGCTGGCCGCCACGGCGTCGACCGTGTTTTTGCGTTTTTTGCCGTGATAATTGCTTTCGTTCAGGATCTGGTGCGCCTCGATGGTCGTGCGGCGTTCATCCCACAAAACGGGCTTTATCCCGACTGTCTGCTCCAGAAGCGCGGCAAAGTCGCGGTAGAGCGCGGCACGCGGCCCTTCCGTGCCGTCCATATTGCGCGGGAAGCCCATCACGAGCCGCTGCGCGCCGCTTGCTTTAAACATCCGCGCCACTTCTTCCGCTGTCTTTTCCGGCTTCCACGAGTGGATCACCGCCGTCTGGCCGGTCATCCAGCCAAGCGCGTCTGAAATAGCTACACCGGTGCGTGCGTCGCCGTAGTCGATCGCCATGATTTTCATGCAGTCTCTCCCTGTTTCCTGTTTTTTTATAGTATAGCAGATTTTTTGCCTTCCTGCAATTCGCGAGAAAATTTTCCTGTTTTCTTGAAAAAAACCTGTTGACCTGCAATGCTTTTTATGATAATATGGCTCTACCTGTGAAAAAGGGTTTTACTTTTTTTGCGCCCATTTTTCAAGCTGCGGGACGCCATGTAGTTTCGGCGTCATCTAAATTTACAATAGCCGCAGTTTTGCAGGGAGGCAAGTATTAAGGAGGTGCCGAATATGCGAGTTAAGATCACGCTCAGATGCAATGAATGCAAGCAGAGAAACTACAACACCATGAAGAACAAGAAAAACGACCCCGACCGTATCGAACTGAAAAAGTATTGCAGATTCTGCAAGAAGCAGACCGTGCACAGTGAGACGAAGTAACACATCGGACAAGCAGAAAGGGTGAACATCATGGCAGAAGCGAAAAAGGAAAACTTCTTTGCCCGCGCCGGCAAGCGCATCAGCCGCTGGTTCCGTGAGATGAAGAGCGAGCTGAAAAAAGTCGTATGGCCGACAAAGAGCCAGATGGTCAACAACACCGTTATCGTTCTGGTGTGCACACTGATCGTCGGCATTTGCATCTGGGTCTTCGATGCTGTGGGCGGCGTCGTCGTCAACGGTATCATTACCCTGGTCAGAGGCTAAAGCATGGCGGAAGCAGCAAAATGGTATGTTGTGCATACCTATTCCGGCTACGAAAACACCGTCAAGGCCACCATCGAGAAAACCATTGAGACCCGCCATCTCGAAGATCTGATCCACATTGTCTCCATCCCCATGGAAACTGTGACCGAGATCACCGACAACGGGCCGAAAACGTACGACCGCAAGGTATTTCCGGGCTACGTTCTCATCAAGATGATCATGTCCGACGAGGCATGGTATATCGTCAAAAATGTCCGCGGCGTGACCGGCTTTGTCGGTTCTGGCACGAAGCCGACTCCCCTTACGGAGGAGGAAGTGCAGCAGCTGGGCATTGAAAAGCACGAGATCGTGGTTTCGTACTCTGAAGGCGACAGCGTCCGTATTAACGACGGCCCGCTGACCTCCTTCATCGGAACGGTCGATCAGATCGATATCGAAAAGAACAAGGTCCGCGTCATCGTCTCCATGTTCGGACGCGAAACGCCGGTCGAGCTGGAGCTCGATCAGGTCGAGCTGGTCAACGACTGACCCCGCAGGAACGCGGAACGTGGGAGGGGCTTGACCCCCGCCAAAAATACGCGCCCGTGCGCGTATCACCACATTTATTCAGGAGGTGCTCATCATGGCACAGAAAGTAACAGGCTATATCAAGCTGCAGATCCCCGCGGCAAAGGCAACTGCGTCGCCCCCTGTCGGCCCGGCTCTCGGCCAGCACGGCGTCAACATTTCTCAGTTCATCAAGGAATTCAACGAGCGTACCAAGGATCAGGCTGGTTTCAAGATCCCGGTCGTCATCACGGTTTACGCTGACCGTTCCTTCTCCTTCGTCACCAAGACCCCCCCGACCCCGACCCTCATTCTGAAGGCTCTGGGCATCGAAAAGGGCTCCGGCGTGCCCAACAAGGACAAGGTCGCTACCATCACCAAGGCACAGGTCAAGGAGATCGCCGAGCGCAAAATGCCCGACCTGACCGCCAACACCATCGAAGCCGCTATGAGCCAGGTCGCAGGTACTTGCCGCAGCATGGGCATTGTGGTCGTCGATTGAGTTTGACCGTAATAACAGCTTGACCGAGGTATATCGGCAACAGGCCGAGCCTCATAAATATGTGGGAGGAATCATTCCGAATCACCACTAAGGAGGAAATTACATTGTTCAGAGGTAAAAAATATAAGGACAGCGCGAAACTGATCGACCGCTCCACGCAGTACGAAGTTCCCGCTGCTATGGATCTTGTTGTAAAGACCGCTTCCGCCAAGTTCGACGAGACTGTTGAAGTTCATATCAAGCTCGGCGTCGACTCCCGTCACGCTGACCAGCAGGTCCGCGGCGCGATCGTTCTCCCGAACGGCACCGGCAAGACCCGCAAGGTTCTCGTGTTCGCCAAGGACGCCAAGCTCGACGAGGCCAAGGAGGCCGGCGCCGACTTTGCAGGCGGCATGGAGCTCGTTGAAAAGATTCAGAAGGAAAACTGGTTCGATTTCGACGTCGTCGTCGCTACCCCGGATATGATGGGTATCGTCGGTCGTCTCGGTAAGGTTCTCGGCCCGAAGGGCCTCATGCCCTCCCCCAAGGCCGGCACCGTGACCCCCAACGTCACCGCCGCCGTCAAGGAGATCAAAGCCGGTAAGATCGAGTACCGTCTCGACAAGACCAACATCATCCACTGCCCCATCGGCAAGGCTTCCTTCGGCCCCGAAAAGCTCGCTGAGAACTTCAACGCTCTCATGGGCGCCGTTATCAAGGCAAAGCCGGCCGCTGCAAAGGGCCAGTATATCAGAAGCTGCACCGTTGCCAGCACCATGGGCCCCGGCATCAAGGTTGCTACCACCAAGATCTAAAAAATAGCTCTTGACATTCGCGCAGATTCTGCTATAATATACAAGCTGCCAAAGACAGCAGGAGATAGTTTATCGTAACAGGGTTCGTCCTTCCTGCCGAGGTTCCGCACAAATGGTAACATTTCTGTGTCCTCACGTCTTTGGCGTGAGGACATTTTATTTTCAGAGGTGACATTCATGCCCAACGCAAAGGTACTTGAAAGCAAGAAAACCGTCGTTGATGCTCTGTCTGAGAAAATTCAGAACGCTACTTCTGCTGTTTTTGTAGACTACAAGGGCATCACCGTCGCGCAGGATACCGAGCTTCGCAATCAGTTCCGTGCTGCGGGAGTCGAGTACGCTGTCGTCAAGAACACGCTGACCCGCTTCGCCGCCAATAAGGCCGGCTACACCGAGTTCGACGAGGTTCTCAACGGCACGACGTCCATGGCTTCCACCACCGACGATCCCATTGCTCCGGCTCGCGTCATCTGCGAGTTCGCAAAGAAGAACAAGAACGTCATTAAGATCAAGGGCGGCATGGTAGAAGGCAAGGTTCTGTCCGTTGAAGAACTCATGTCCTTCGGCGAACTGCCCTCCAAGAACGCACTCGTTGCACAGGTTCTCGGCACGTTCCTCGCGCCCATCTCCTCTCTGGCAGTTGTCCTGAACCAGATTCTGGAGCAGAAGGGCGGCGCTCCTGCGGAAGAAGCTCCCGCAGAAGCCTGATTCATCAATCTACAAAATTTCGACTGAAACATTTTACTGAACAATTTACTGGAGGTAACTATTATGGCATCCGAAAAGATTACTGCTATGATCGAAGAAGTTAAGACCCTCACCGTTCTTGAGCTGGCCGAGCTGGTTCATGCTCTGGAAGAGGAATTCGGCGTTTCCGCCGCTGCCGCTGCTGTCGCCGCTCCCGCTGCCGGTGCTGCTGCCGCTGAGGAAGAGAAGACTGAGTTCGATGTCGTTCTGAAGGCTGCTGGCGCCAACAAGATTGCTGTCATCAAGGTTGTCCGTGCTCTGACCGGCCTGGGCCTGAAGGAAGCTAAGGAACTCGTTGATGGCGCTCCGAAGAACCTCAAGGAAGGTGTCTCCAAGGATGAGGCCGAGAAGATCGCTGCCGAGCTCAAGGAAGCTGGCGCAGAGGTCGAGGTCAAGTAAGTTTACTTGTCACCAAAAATCCCGGGCTGCATCTGCAGCCCGGTTTTTTTGCAGCATTATAAAATTATGTTAACCAGCATACAGAGCAGCATGCCGATCATTGTCGGGATTGCCGCTGCCAGAAGCGTCCACCGGAAACTGCCCGTTTCGCGCTTGATGGAAAGAAGCGTTGTGCTGCATGGCCAGTGAAATACACAGAAAATCAGACAACACAGCGCTGTTTTCGCTGTGATTCCACTGGCAGCCAGAAGTGCCGCAGCCTCAGCCCCCTGTGCATCCCCAAGCACACTCTGCTGCGTCAGCAGCATCAAAATGACCGGAATCGCCAGTTCGTTGGCTGGCAGCGCAAATAAAAAGCCTGTCAAAATCACTCCGCTCATTCCCAACACCCGCCCCACTCCATCCAGTGCGCCGGAAATCCACAGCAATAAGCTTTTCCCGTTCACCTGCCACGCGCCAAGCGCCCATAAAAGCAGCCCCGTCGGTGCCGCAACCATCACGGCACGGGAAAGCACATGCAGTGTCTTCCCAAAAACTGCGTCGTTCAGAATTTTTTTCAGCTGCGGCCGTCGATATGCGGACATCTCCAATACAAATGGCATACCGGTTTCCCTGTTCAACCTCTTGCTGAGCAGAGAAGACACCAGAAACGTTCCGCCCGCGCCCATACAGACCGCCGCCGTCAATACCAGCGCCAGCAGAAGACTGTTTTCGCGCCCCAGCAGAACCGCTCCCATCGCCAGGAGCATCGGGAACCGTCCGTTGCACGGCATCATCGCGTTCGTACAGACCGCCGTCAGCTTCTCCGCCCGCGTCGGCATGATCCTGCACCCCGTTACCCCAACTGCATTGCATCCGAGACCCATACACATCGTCAGTGCCTGGCGGCCGGAGGTGCCGCAGCGGGCGAAAATGTGGTCAGTCAGGAAGGCTGCACGCGGCAGATATCCGGCGTCCTCCAGAACGGAAAACAGGAAAAAGAAGATTGCTGCAGGCGGCAGCATGACGGCTGTGACGCGCGCCGTCGTTGCATAGATGCCGCTTATCAGCGCATCTGTAAGCCACTGCGGCCAGCCCGAACAGGCTTGGAGCAGAACCCGCTGCAGCCAGTCAAAACCGCTTTGCAGCCAGACGGAGAAAACGTTGCTGCCCTCCAGCGTCAGCCAGAACAGCACGGCCAGCAGAATCATAAATACGGCTGCACCGGCATATTTCCCCGTCAGGAGCCGGTCTATCCGAACACTGCGCTGTGTCCTGCCGCTGTCTCCTGATTGCACGACCTTCCCCGCAAGCTGCCGGGCATGGCGAACGCAGTCCGCAGGCGCAGAGTGCTCCGGCAGGTGCGGCGTGAGCGTGATGTAGCCATCCATCACATCGCGGATCGTCTGCCGCAGCCGACGGATATCCTTCGCGTCGCTTGCACATGTACCAACGACAGGTACACCCAGCAGCATTTGTAGTGCACGAAGATCAATCTGGATTCCTCTTGCCTGCGCTTCATCCATCAGATTGACACATATGATCAGCTTTCACACCGCAACATCAGCTGCAGTGCAAGCGACATGCTCCGAGCAAGGCACGTCGCATCACAGACGGCGATCACGCAGGCATCCGTATGCGCATGCAGATACTCTGCTGCAATGCGTTCCTCCTCCGACCCGGTTTTCAGCGAGTATGCGCCCGGAAGATCCGTCACGGCATATGCCTGCGCGGCATAGGAATATGTGCCGTGCGCTACCGCGACTGTCTTCCCCGGCCAGTTTCCCGTATGCTGATGCAGCCCGGTCAGCGCGTTGAAAATGCTGCTTTTGCCGACGTTCGGGTTTCCGGCCAGCGCAATGGCGCGGAGCGCGGGTTCGTTTTCCGGCTCATCTGACCGCCTCCACAATGATCTGCGCCGCATCCTTTTTCCGCAGTGCAAATACCGCTCCGCCAACCGCATATGCCGCAGGCGATGCGTGCGGCGCACGATACAGACAGCTGAGCTCCGTTTCAGGCAGAAGTCCCAGCTCCTCCATACGCGACTTTGCATCATCCGGCATCAAAATTTCGCGCAGAATCACCGCGTTCTGCCCCGGCCGCAGCGCATCCAAGTCCCATCCACCGCTTTTCCATGGGCGCACTCCCCTTTCTGTTCCTCTGGTTTCTAATCCAGAATATACAGAAAAGCACGGTTTTGTGACAACCCCATTGTGTTTGGCTGCGCCGCGTGGTATACTGACAGGAAATCACACTTGAGGTGCGCCATGCTTCACAATTATCACACGCACACGTTCCGCAACCATCACACGGTCGGTACGGAGCGCGAATATATCGAATCCGCTATCAAAAACGGCTTCCAGACGCTCGGCTTTTCCGAGCATGCGCCATATCGGTTCCCGGATGGCCATGTTTCCTATTTTCATATGTTCCCTGAGGATTTAAACGATTATATCCAGACGCTTCTGACGCTCAAGGCAGAATACGCCGGCCGCATCGAGATTTTGATCGGCTACGAGGCGGAGTATTATCCCGGTTTTTTGACGAGCTGCTTGCGCGCATCACACAGTATCCCGTCGACTATCTGCTGCTCGGCCAACACTATATTCACAACGAGATCGATGGCGCCTATGTCTACGAACCGACGGACGATCCCAAAATATTGAAAGCTTATGTGGATCAGTGTATTGCAGGACTGGACACCGGTTTGTATACCTATCTGGCACATCCGGATTTGATCAACTTCACCGGCGCCGAAACGCTCTACCGCAAGGAGATGGAGCGATTGTGTCTCGCTGCAAAGGAGCGGAACATTCCGTTGGGCACGATTGTGGTTGGTATCGATGCGCACGACCCAAACTGCTTCTTTCAGCCGGACTCGTTTGCGCCGTATCAAGCACTTCTTTCGGAATGCGGGTTTGCCATAACAGACAATATCACGCTCCGCCCCGTCCACAGATAATTGTCTCGATTGGAATATATTTTGTATCTGTGCAAAAACTAGAGAAAATTTGATCTGGTGAGGTGCAGGTATGAAAATTGCCTTTTTCGATGCCAAGCCGTATGACCGTCCGGGTTTTGACGCATACACAGCTGGGACGGGGCTGGAAATGAAGTATTTTGAGACAAAAGCTGAACGAAGATACTGTTTCGTTGGCAAGCGGGTTTGACGGCGTATGTGTATTCGTCAATGATACGCTGAATGATGCCGTTGTTCGTGAATTGCATGCGTTTGGAGTCAGAGTGATCGCCCTGCGGTGTGCGGGATTCAACAATGTAGATATCCGAGCATGTTTCGGGAAAATCCGGGTATTCCGTGTCCCTGCGTACTCCCCCTTACGCTGTGGCAGAGCATGCAATGGCACTGCTGCTCACAGTCAACCGGCATACCAATAAGGCTTATATCCGCACCCGTGATTTTAATTTCAGCCTTTCCGGTCTTACCGGATTTGATCTGCACGGCAAGACAGTCGGCATTGTGGGAACCGGCAAAATCGGACGCACGTTTTCCGAGATCTGCAAGGGCTTCGGTATGCGGATTCTGGCATATGACAAATTTCCATCCCCTGATAATGGGTTATCCTATGTGCCGCTGCTGGAACTGCTGGCGCAGGCGGATGTGGTTTCGCTCCACTGCCCGCTGACTAGCGAGACACAGCATATGATTGACGCTGCCGCTATTGCTGGAATGAAGCCAGGCGTCGTGATCGTCAACACCTCCAGAGGTGCGCTGATCGACACAGAAGCGCTTATTGACGGACTTAAAAGCCGTAGGATCGGCGCTGCGTGCCTGGATGTTTACGAGGAGGAGAGCGACCTGTTCTACGAGGACCGGTCGGACAGCATTATTGAAGACGATGTGCTGGTTCGGCTGATCTCGATGCCCAATGTGATTGTAACGTCGCATCAGGCATTTTTGACGAAAGAGGCGCTGAATAACATTGCGGCGACAACGGTAGACAATTTGCTGAAATTCAAGCGCGGCGAAGCTGCATCGGATACCGAAGTCTGTTATCGCTGCGTGCAATAACCCCCCGCTTAAGATGTAAAAAACCGCGCTGGGCCTCCCAGCGCGGTCATTTTATCTATTCAATTTTCTTTCGGCAACTTTCACGATTCTCCAATATTGCCCATGCAATCAGGAAAACGGCGTTGACAAGCACATGGAAATGCCGAAGAATGCCTGCATACAATACCCGAGTACCGCGCTGCCGCAGATGAGAACTGCAGGTTCCTCGCCTGCCGTTCTGACAAATCGAACAGCAGAGTATCCGAGTGCGGCCAGCCAGCAGAGAAGTGCAAAAATCCCCTGATTTGCAAGGATATTCAGATACTCGTTATGTGCCGTATCGATTCCGGAACGGCGCATAATATTCGTTGCCTCATCATAACGCTCGAAATACGCCGTGATGCGATGGGACAGCGTATCTGGACCGCCGCCAAACAGCGGCCGTTCCTTCACTGCCTGCCAGACGTTTTTCCAGATGAAGACTCGTCCGGAGCCGAATTCGTCTTCTGCGCGCCCTTGCAAGATCTCATGCGCTTCGCCGAGCATCCCGGGCAATCCTGGGAGCAAAAGTATCGCAAAAAAGCTGTTGCCAGACTGCATCCGATCGTAATCGCCGCTGCGCTTTTTTCACCCAACGCCAGCGGAAGCGGCAGGACAAGACCCGCCGCAATGCCGAGCAGTCCAGCAGAAACATCCATCCAGATACTGACGGTCACACAAAGTGCCAGCGGCACAAGCAGCCAGTGGCGCCGAAGCTTCCATGCCCCATAGAAGAACGCAGGAACAGCTACGCACATCACAGCTGCCAACAGGTCCGCGTTGCCAATCGTCCCGAGATATGCCCCACTGTAGGCTGTTCCAGCGTCGGAATAACTCAGTCCATTCGGATACAGACCAAGCGGGTTTCCACCTGCCAGCTGCCAGAGCGACAGCAGACAGCACAGGCTCATTGCCGCTCCAAAAACGTCAAGCAGCCATTTTTCGGACGTGCAAGCCGTCCAAGCAGCAGGAAGATTACACCATACAGCGCAAGCGTCAAAATCCCTCTCGTCGGAAAAGGCCGAGCCATGTGTCTTTGCGCCATGGTGAAAGCAGTGAGGAGAGTAGGCTGCACAGCACATAGCCTAGCATCAGCCATTCTGCGGGCCTAACGGCACGCAACAGTTCACGAAATGGAACCGTTCTAATCTGCCGCATTACGAGTAGTTCCAGATACAGCAATGCGTTGGTTGCACAGTAGCCGATTGTCAAAATCAGAAACAATCGATATTTTGCTGCCGTGATCTTTGTATATCCGTCCATTCCCGGCCAGAGGAGAAACACGCTCAGCATCAGTGCAAGATAGACATCCGTGACCCCTCCGAATAAATGGTGGTCAGTTCTTGCTTTGTTTTTCATTCGCGTTCAAAGGCAGCCTGCAGCGCACCGCAGAGCGGCAGACATGCGGAGGAGTCTGTCAAAAGGAAGACCTTTGCATATGACGGCACTTTAGACGTACTGGCGGCGAGAGTCAACTCATTCACGCCAGTGTCCGCTGCAATGATCTTCTGAATAGAAAGTCCTCTAACACACCTTCGCTGTCATACAGAGCCAACAGGCAGGTGAAATCCGTTCTTGCTTCCGGGGTTCCAGCGTGCATGTCGCTCACGTCCACATCCAGCAGATATTGTGTCTGTCCGCCGACCGTATCGGCCCGCAGCGTTCCGGCGAAAGCCGCAGCGGAACTGGTTCGACTCAGCGTTGTGGGCCGAACGTCCGCAACGGCAATGCGGCTGCCGTCGTCATCAAGAAATACGGCGTCCAACAGATCAATCTTGCCGGGCACAGCGTTTTGAATTGTGATTTTTAAAAGCGCGATTTGGTCTGCGACCGGCGTTGCCGAGGCAAAGCTAGCGCGGATTCTGCCAGGTTCCGCATTGATCTGGCAGTTGCTCTCTGGCTCCGCCTGCGCAGAAAGGGACTGAGCATAAGTCAGTGTAAAGCTTCCGCCGCAGACGACGCCGCGCCCTTGCAGAATGACGGACACAACTGCTGAGCCGTCTGCCTGGATTGCGCCGCCGACGGCCCACAGCTTGGGTGCGCGGTCAGACGGGAGTACAACATCGACGCTGCCATCTTCTGCGGACGCATCAAGCGGCTTCCCATCCGTGTCGTACATGCGCACGTTCGTCAGCGTGACGGCAGACGTCTCTCCCGCCGTACCGACCGTTCGGAACATGGCTGCACAAAGTTCTCCTGCGGAAATCGGCTGCTTGCCGCTGAAGCTGACGTGAACCGTTCCTAGTTCCGGCTCATTCCATGTCAAAAGATCTGCTGACGGGTGCAGCTTCAGAACAGCGGTCAGCTGCAAGCAGGAGGGGTCATATTGCAGCGTAAAATTCCCGCCTGCCGGAGATAACGTTCCTTCCAGCTTAATCGCCATGCGGACGGACTGCCGCTCTGCCGTCTGTTCACGGCTGAGGATCAGCCGGGCGGTGCTGCGGGAATCAGTTCCGTTTTCTACAGCAGCCGCAACGGAAGCGCCGTTTTCGCCGTACCGGCGAAGGTTTTTCAAAGTAACGGAACTGCCGCCTTCTGGCGTCGCTTTGGAAATGCGGAATTGCAGCGTACACAAGTCTGTATTCTCCAGTACAGCTGTCGATACGAATGCCATGAGCAGCAGACCAGGCTGTTCATGATTGAAGACGCACATTGCGCCTTCCACGCCGCTCCATTGGAGCAGTTCGATCTCTGCCGAGTCGTAGGCAAGTTCAAATCTGCCGCTGTTCACACTGCCGGTCAGACGGACCTGTACGGAAACTGTTTCGCCTGCACGGCCGCTGACCGAAGTGACCGTAAGCACGCGGCCCGCAGCCTGCGCGAATGGCGTGCAGAGTGTAATCAGCAGCATCAGGGCGAGAAGTAATGGGAAAAAGTCTTTTTTCATAGCGCTGCCCCCGTCAGTTGAGGTTCGGGATGAGTCTTGCGTCGTAGCGCAGGATCAGAATCGCGTCGCCTGCATCGACCAGACCGTCATGGTTGACATCTGCAGCAGCTTCCTGCTCCGGCGTGAGCGTAATCAGACCAACGGATGCACGCAGGCAGAGCAGCGCGTCGGCAGCGTCGATATAGCCGTCGCCGTTTACGTCACCAAGCTGCGCGGCTGCAGTGACGATGATTTTGATCTCGGCGGAATAGCCGCCATCAACCGTTGTAGCGGTGATTGTTGTTTCGCCGACGGACAGGGCCGTTACGATGCCTGTGCGGGAAACGGTCGCGGTCTGCTCGTCGCTGCTGACCCATGTCAGATTTTTGACGGTCGCGTCGTCCGGGGCGATGATGGGCTGGAGCGTGACGGTGCTGCCCATCATGAGCGTATGCGTCGGCTCGTCAAACCGGATGCCGGTCACGCGGACGCGTTCGGGCTGGACAGTCACGATGCAGCTGGCGCGGTAGTCCCCGCTGCCGCCGTTACGACGGTAACGCCCGCAGAAAGCGGCGTGACCTTGCCGTCCTGACTGACGGTCGCGGCGGTCTGGTTGCTGGACGTCCAGTGAATTGCTGCTTCTGTTCCCTCTGGTTTCAGCGTCGCGGTCAGCTGTTCGGCCTCTTCTCCGGCGTAAAGCGTCAGTGTGTACCGGTCGAGCGAGACGCCGGTCAGGCCCGACTCACCGGGCTGTTCGCCGGTGACGGTTATGGTGACAGACGAAGTGCATTCGCCAACACTCGCCGTGATCACCGCTTCTCCCTGTCCAACAGCGACGACCTTGCCGTTGGAGAGCACGCGGAGAACGGAGGTATCAGAGCTTTTCCAGGATATATGGCAGATATAATCCTCCGGGCTTATAGCTGCATCCAGCTGCACAGAGCTGCCGACGGAAAGAGACTGCGGCGCATTAGAAATTGAAACGCCTGACAGCAGCTTTTCCGACCAGATAACGTGCGTAACCGCTTCGATCCTTCTTTCATCGCCTTCCGGGTATCCGTTGGAGAAGACAAGATCTGCGCTCCCCTCCGTGGTGTCGGGTGCAGTCAGATACCCGGTTTCCCGATCATATGTCAGATTTTCGACTTCGGACTCGACCGACAAGCTTATATCCGGGCTGAACCACACATCAAGGAATACGGATTCGTTCGGGCGCATGGTTATGGTGTCCGCTGCTCCGATTTCATCATTGTGGGTATAGTACCGGATGCGAATCGGGCGCATGGGTTCATTTTCTGCATTCAGAGGCACATCGAATTCAGGTATTCTGAGATAGTAGACTCCGTCTGCTGGAATCTGGAAGCTGAAATTGCCGCAGTTGATGCCTGTCACGCGCTTTCCATCGGCATCATAAATCGAAGTATATTCACCCAGTCTGTCACCGCCCTCATCACGTTGAATCTGGATGATTTCTCCGGCCTTGTGCTCGCCGATGGAGAAATAGCCTGCCTTCCACACATCCTGCCACACTCTTTCTGTCAGCGGCGCAGCAGTCGCAATTACGTCGTTATCCAACTGGGACACCAGCTTGTAACAAATGCTCAGTTCTTGTATGCGTGATGCACCATAGTTAGTATTCTGGGCTGATAGATAATAGGTACCCGGTTCCAGATTACAAGAATAGCGCACCGCACTTGGCTGCGATGTAGTGCCTATATCAGTCAGATAAAGCTTACTGTCATCCTGACCGCTAAAATACGCTTCCCGGTATAGATCGAACCATACATGCTCATATTCATTGCCAGTGTCCCTCTTAGCTATATCCAGCAGCAAAGTTTTCTGACTGCCCTCCGGCACGGTAAACCGGAACCAATCCATGTCATTCAGCGCAGAAATATCAAATGCTTGCGTAAAATCCTCGTAAAGCGGTGTGGCGCGGTACCATACATCATTATCTTCGATTTCATCCGGCGGGAGCAGGGAAATCATCGTCGAGCAGATTTTTTCACTGGAGCCGCCGTTCAATCTGATGTAGTAAAGCCCCTTTTCGTCGAGTTTCCAATACAGATTGTTGGCGCTTTTGTAGGATCCGCTCCAAATTATATTTGCAGATTCCCCATATTCTGCAAGATCTCGTCCGGTATAAACACCGGCAAACACCCCAGCGCAGTCAGAGCTGACGTGCAGCGTCATGTGATCCTCCGGAACTGTGAAGCAGAACCAATCCGTATCACCGCTGCTTAAAACATGGGAAATCAGCTGGCCCGGCTCAATATAGGCTGCGTCGAGCCAGGTATCGTTGCTTTCATAGGGGTCATCGCCGCCCTCCTCCACGCGGATGCGGAGCGCTGCACGCTGGACTGAAGCATTATATTGATACTTCGGGTATAGCCTGACGGCATACTGTCCTTGCTGGCTGCACGAAAAGACGCGCGTATGCCGGAAGCTTACCTTGGTTTTGGAGGCGGCGACAGTTCCGTCCGGCGCGTAGATTTCATAGCAGACGTTTTCCGGGTCTTCAAGGTCAAAATCCAGCAGGCGAAGCGTATAGAGCTTCACCTGTCCGTCCTCCGGAGCGGCTTCAAAACTGAACCAGTCCTCATCGCCGATGCCGCCGAGGGTGAACGTCTCGTCCGTGCCGATCAGCAGCGGTGTGGCTGTCTGCATCGTATCGTTCGGCTCATGTCCGTCTCCGTCGAGAAGCTGCACGGACATCGTTCTCGTAATGCTCGGTGAACTGCTGCTCCATTCTTCCAGCGTAAATGTGTAGCGACCCGGCTGCCCGGCATGCAGATAATATACGCCGTTTTTTTCCACAATGAGGCTGTTATTATTCTGCCACTGGATGTCAAATCTGCCTCGGCTGGCATAGGAAAAGCCGCCGATGGTCAGCGCAATATCCTGTCCGGGCTTTGTTGTCGTAATTGCAAATTTATCGCAATCGCCGCTGTCAAGCGTGAAGCTGATGGTGTCGCCGTCGTGCAGCTCGGTCGGCGTTACATCGTTCGGTTCCTGCTCGTCATTTTTATATTCACGCAGCGTAAACTGAACAGTCTGCGTTTCTCCCTGTTTCAAATCATAATAGGATACGCAAACCAATTGCTCTCCGGCCTCGTTTACGCTGAAAATGCGCTTTCCCGCTACATTTGCCGAGTCGCTGCCACCGATATAAAAACCAGTGGAATTGCTATTCCAATCGAAGCTCTGTGAATCGAGCAGGACACGCGTTCCGGCGACCGGTACGTCCAGATAGAGCTCATAACGGCTCACGCTGTCTGAAAAAGTCAGTTCTACCGGCTGATCCAGCTCAATATAGGTCTTTTCATTGGCTGCAAACACCGTTCCGCACAGCAGCAGAAGCAGCGTCAGCAGCATCCATGTCCATCTTCCAACTCGTTTCATGGTTCAGGCCCTTTCTTGTATCTGTCTGGGTCCCGTCAAGATTTATGCGCAAATGTATTTGCAGGCTCCGGCTGAATGAAGTCAGCCGGCAATGGGGGCGTCGTCCAGAGCCGCCTCCAAGTGCTTCATGTTCATGTATTTCTTGCAGCCCCACTGGGTGCCCGCCACGTGGCGCAGCCTCGCGCAGACCAGCATCAGGGCGGAGTTGCCGTCAGGGAACGTCCCCACCACGCGCGTCCTGCGCCGGATCTCTCGGTTCAGCCGCTCGATCACGTTGTTGGTGCGGATGCGCGTCCAATGTTCGCTCGGAAAATCACAATAGGTCAGCGTTTCTTCAATGCCGTCCTCGACCTTCTTGGCAGCCTCCTTCAGCTTCATGGCGCGCAGCTCGGCAACCACGGCTTTCGCCTTCTCGCAGGACGCTTTTTTGCTCTCCTGGGCGTGGATCGCCTTGAGCATTTTTGCCACAATTTTGACCTTGGATTTGGGCACAACGGAGAAAACATTGCGGTAGAAATGCACCGTGCAGCGCTGGTATTTGGCATCCGGGAACACCTCACCCACGGCCTCCAGCATTCCCATGCACTTGTCGCCGACGATGAGCTTTACGCCGTCCAGCCCACGTCCGCGCAGCCACTGGAAAAAACTGACCCAGCTGGCCTTGTCCTCTTTCATGCCCTCGGCGGCTCCCAAAATCTCACGAAAACCGTCCTCATTCACGGCGATCGCCACCAAAACAGCTACATTTTCGTACTCTCCGCCCCAGTTGCGGCGCAGGCAGATGCCGTCCACGTAGACGTATGGATACCGTCCGCCCTGCAAGGGGCGGTTGCGCCAATCCTCAATGTGGACGTAGGCTTTCTTGTTCAGTTCGCTGATGGTGGCAGGAGAGACCTTGCTGCCCCACAACGCCTCCGTGATGTCCTCCACCCGGCGCACGGAGACGCCCGCCAGGTACATCTCGATGAGCGCCTCCTCCACGCTGCTCTCCCGGCGGCGATACCGCCGATGATGGCGGTTTGAAAGATACGCCCTTGAGCCGCGGCATGTGGAGCGTGACGTCGCCGGAAGTCGTGGTGAGGTTGCGGTCATAGTGGCCGCTGCGATAGCCCTGACGAGCCTCGCTGCGCTCGTAGCGGGCGGCTTGGGTCAGCGACTCCGCCTCCTTCTCCAGCAGCTCGTTCAGGGTTTCCTCCACGCTACCGCGGACCAATTCCTTGATCTGCCCCTTGATAATTTCCTCATTGAATTGTACAAT
>VOFG01000362.1_pt1 | contig 66001 bp, 76 predicted proteins | sample 5384171 | NCBI WGS metagenome assembly VOFG01 (sample SAMN12384726, study PRJNA508395) | human gut metagenome | isolation source: healthy gut F | host: Homo sapiens
TACTGACGGCCGTTCTCAGTGTTGCATCTTAGCTGCTTCCTGAGCGGTTACCTTGTCGTTCGGGCAGAACTTGGTGTTGCTCTTACCAGCAATGATGCCGAGGGACTGGCAGTACTTGATGTAGCCGCGTGCCCAGTGAGTACCAATGTCGGTGAAAGAGGTCTTGTCGTCGTTGTACGCAGAAGCGTCAGAGTTACCAGTGCGCAGAACGTAGATCATTTTCGCCATCTGAGCACGGGTTACGGTAGCGTTAGGCTGGAAGGAGCCGTCTTCGAAGCCTTCGACAATGCCCAGCGATACCAGAGTGTCCACTACATCAGAGTCAACCTTAATGTCGGCCTGATCCGTGAACGCTGCACCAGCGAACATGGTGAATGCGCAAGCAAACGCCAGCACCAGTGCGAGAACCTTTTTGAGGTGGCACACAAAAAGAATAAAATCAAGTAATAGATTGATTGGTTATTATGTAAACAACTATAAATTTAACTTTTTCGCAGATATGGGTATGCGTAAACGCGAGTAAATAAATGGATATTCTGTAGAGCTTAGCGACACCATAAAAAGAATATTTGTACAAAATCTAATGTGATTTTTGTTTATACTGACGAAATATTTCTCATCTAAAAATTAATATATAGCGCGTTATTATCCATAATATGGTGCATATTGTTGAACGCATAAATTAGGGAAATATTCTTTATTTTAGATGATTTACTCTAAAAACAATGTTTAGTATTTATTTTCCGATTTTCACATGCCATCTCAAAAAGGTTCTCGCACTGGTGCTGGCGTTTGCTTGTGCATTCACCATGTTCGCTGGTGCGGCGTCTTACAGCGACAAGGCTGACATCAAGGCAACCACCGCTGTAGACATGCTCTCTTCTCTGGGCGTAATTCAGGGTTACGAAGACGGCTCTTTCAAGCCGAACACCACTGTTACCCGTGCTCAGATGGCAAAGATGATCTTTACGATCATGAATGGCGGCAACGACAATGCCAATGCCTACGCCTCCCTGCCGACCAAGTTTACCGATCTGCCGACCGCAGCTTGGGCACAGGGTTATGTACGTTACCTGCAGAACACCGGCATCATCGCTGGTAAGTCTGCAACCAAGTTTGCTCCGAACGATACCGTAACCGGTCTCGAGGCTGCAAAGATGGTACTGGTAGCTGCTGGCTACAATGCTCAGAAGGCTGGTCTGACCGGCGCAGCTTGGGCACAGAACACCATGAAGTATGGCCAGCTGAACAACCTGTTCGAGGATGTTGACGCTGATCTGAACGCTGCTCTGCCGCGTCAGTACGCTGCACAGATTCTGTACAATGCACTGGACATGAAGCGCGTTGTATGGTCTAACGACATCAACGACTTCAAGAACGCTACCGACGTTTCCGGTGAGGAGACCATCGGTGAGAAGTACATGGATCTGTACAAGACCACCGCTGCCGTTCTGACTTCTGTTAAGAAGACTGACGGCAAGGACACCTACAAGATCGAGCTGGCTTCTGGCGTTAACTACGCAAAGGTTACCGGTAAGGAAGAGTTCACCAAGGTTCCGACCGACGTTTCCGACCTGCTGGGTCTGAAGGTTAAGGTTCTGGTTAAGGTTAAGAACAATGGCGATGAGGATGTTTACGGCGTATACGCTGACGATGACTCCAAGACCATTGCTACCGGCACTGTTGGTCAGCTGGAGAACGTTTCTTCCGACTCCATGAAGACCAAGCTGAACGGCACCGAATACAAGCTGGATAAGGCCAACAATGCGCTGAAGGTTATCTACACTAACAAGGGTGTATCCACCGATACCGTAGCTACCATCGAGAAGCAGACCACCGGTGACAAGGTTACTGGTACTGTTAAGCTGGTTGATACCAATGGCAACAATAAGGTTGATACCGTAGTTGTTACCCCGGCCGTTGCAAGCCAGATTACCTACGCTGGTTCTTCTAAGGTTACCGTTCGCGGCTTTGATTCCGAGGACATCGAAGACGTTGATATTTACGACGGCTTCGCTAAGGACGATTGGGTTGTTCGTACTGCTAGTACCTACACCTCTTCCGACGACACTGCAATCGCTAAGGTTGACGTAACCACTTCCAAGGTTACTTCCTTCAAGTCTGCAAAGACCGGTTCTCCGGCTGAAGTTAAGATTGGCGATGCTTGGTACAAGATCGTAACCGATTACAAGTACGATGACACTCAGTCTGTTAAGACTGGCAGCACCTACGACTTCGCTATCGTTGGCAACTATGTTGTAAACGCTAAGGAGACCGAGGCTTCCTCTAATGACATCCTGCTGGTAACTGACTTCGAGGACGCTTCTGGCCTGAAGAGCAGCTCTACCCAGAAGGTAAAGGCTTACTTCCTGGATGGCTCCTCCAAGACCATCACCGTTGAGAAGCTGTCCAAGAACGCTTCCAAGGATACTGAGGACGTAAAGTCTACGAATGCTATTGACAAGGATTCTGTCAATAAGCTGTACACCTACTCTGTACGCAGCAACGGCAACTACAGCCTGAAGGCTCTGGGCAGCAGCAACAAGGCTGGCTACGAGACTGCTAAGAACCTTGACTCTGGCAAGATTACCGATAAGAACAAGATTGATGGTTACTCCATTAACGATTCCGCAGTTGTATTTGCTCTGTATGACACGGCAGACGCTACTAACAACGTAAAGGATACCGTTAAGGTTCTGACCGGTAAGACTGTAAACGACTGGTCCAACGAATACGGTTCTCAGGTTGCTTATGCTACCAAGAAGACCAACGGCGTTGAAACCGTTCGCGTTGCAGTAGTTATTGGTAATAGCAAGTACGACGGCGCTGGCTCTGACTACAAGTACGCTTACATGACCTCTGATTCCTATGCAGGCAGCAAGGACAACGAGGACAACGATGACATTACTGTTTACGAGGCTTGGACTGGTTCTGAGAACGCAACCCTGAAGGTTGACGACAACAACGGCACTAAGAAGTCTGCTGGCGATATTCTGATCTACACCGATGACGGCGTTGGCTTCATCAATGTTGAGAAGGCTGACGATGTTAAGATCGTGGACGTCGCTATCACTGGTATCGATAAGGTTAAGGAAGGCGACGTTGTAGTTCGCTTCAACGGCGGCAAGGATACCTACTCTATGGATAAGGACTGCGTATACATCGCAATGAACGATGACAAGCAGGAAGGCATGGAAGGCGGCCTTGATGGCATCCAGCTGGCTGAGGAGCACACCTCCGGCAAGTACTATGCTAATGCTAAGATCGTTCTCGAGTACAACAAGACCACCAAGAAGTACGGCGATGTTCTGGCTATCATCTATGATGCTGACAACAACCACCTGAATGGCGACCCGATGTTCTAATTGTAATAAGTTAATATAACTTGTTATAACCGAAAACCCTGAGGATTTCCTCAGGGTTTTCCTTATGAAGAAGAAAGCTCCCGATTTCTCGGGAGCTTTCGATATTGCGGTAAGCTAAGCTTACTTTACGAACAGGTTTCCGGATCGAGCTTGCTGTCGTCTGCATCGTATACAATAGCGATGATCTTATCACCGTCGTCGTTCAGTACGATGTAAGCATTGGTTACGTAGTAATCAACGCCAGAAACAGTCTTCTCATTAGCAGTAGTTACAGCATCCTTAGAGCCTTCCATACCCTCGTTCTTGTCATCGTTCATTGCGATGAATACGCAATCATCATCAAGTTCGTAGGTATAAACATTGTTCTTGGTGTTATCAACACGGTAGGTTACGTTGTTCTTATCGTAACCGGTGATAGCAGCCTCGGTGCCAACCTTCTTGATTTCGTCAGCATAGTTGCCGTTCTCGGAGTAGCTGATAACGTCGCCTGCAACAGCCGATACGGACGGAGCGGAAGCATCCTCGATCAGGGTCTTGACCTCAGTGCCGGTCCATACATCGTATGCAGCCTTATCTTCGCCATCAACGTCGGTCTTATATGCGTTAGATACTACGTAAGCATACAGAGTATCCTTAGACGCACCCGGAACCTTCTCATCAGCCTTGCTAATCAGAGTAGCAAACTTAACATAAGCGATGCCGTTAGAGTCCTTAGTAAGCATACCATTAGAGGTGAATGCCAGCTTAACCTCATCAGACCAATTGTTGATCTGCTTGCCGGTCAGAACCTTAACTTCCTTAGCGGTATCAACAAATACGTAAGCATCGTCAGCAACAGACTTGTTGCCGATCTTCTGAACAGCGTAAACGTCCTTGTTGGTGTTCTTGGAAGAAGTGGATGCTGCAACCTTTGTAGTCCAATCCATGCCAACCTTGTTATTATCACCAACCAGCTTGATATCGTAAGTGCCGTCAGACAGCTTGGAATAGGTTACAAGCTTCTGCTTCATGCCAGCCATAACGTCAGCATAGGAAGTTACGTCCTTCAGCTTGGTGCCGCCAATCTTGGAAACCTTAACCTCATCGTTGGTGCCATCCTGGAAGTAGATGCCTACCTTCCAAGTGATGTCCTTGCTGCCCAGAGTGGTCTCTGCCTTATCCTTGACATCAGCGATATAAGCTACGGTAGAGGTGGAAGCTGCAGTTTCATCAGCGTCAACAATAACGCCGCCTACGATAACGAGATCATACTCGTTGCCGGAGGTTACAGATACACGGCCGTCCTTAGCAACAGCCAGCTTATACCAGTCAGTGCCAGTAGCCTTAGCTTCGTTGGTTCGGGTAGAAGCTACCTTGGTAGAAACAACGTCGAGCTTTTCAACAAGGGACTTGTCGGAAGCACGGTTAGCATCATCGATGATGGTAACAAAATCGTCCTTCTTGATGCCGTCGTAAACTTCAGCATCGTCAAAGTCGATGGTCTTGTTGGAAACGCCAGCAGTCAGATACTTCACGGAGAAAGAAGTCTTGGATACAGAAGTAACCTTAGCAACCTGTACCGGAGTCTTAACAGCAGCGTCAACCTTGCCATTGCCATCGTTGTCGATCAGCTTGATCTTAGAAGCAGCAACGGTCGGGGTAACAACAGTCTTGTCAGCTGCATTAGCCAGGGAGCGCAGGGAAACTGCATTGGTATCCTTGTTGACGTCGTATACCAGAGTAGCATCCAGGCTGTAGCCATTGTCAAACTTGTAGGAAGTGCCATCCAGCTTGATCTTATCGCCGTCAGTCTCCAGACCGCTTACAAAACCGGTAGCCAGAATCTTGGAGTCCTCATCAGCGTAAACGCCGTAAGCCTTGTCATAGTTGCCGTTGTTGTCGTGCTTAACCAGAACCTTAACATTCTGACCCAGCAGTTCGGAAACATCAGCCGGAACCTTGTTGTAGGTCTTCTGACCCGCAGAAGTAGAAATGGTATAGTAGTCCTTACCCTCAACCTCAGAGCAAGCATACAGAACACCAGCAGTCTCCTTAACGAGGTTCATGTACTTTTCGCCTACAGTCTGGTTGTCCTTACCCAGAACGTTGGTGTGCTGATAAGCATCGTCACGCCATACAACAGTCGGAGCAAATACGGTGTTGTAGATCAGCTGTGCAGCGTACTGACGCGGGCAAGCTGCGGTGAAGGAAGTGTTTACATCCTTCAGAAGGCCGTTCTCGTCAGCCAGTGCGTTGGTCTTGGATGCCCAGTTAGAGCCTACCAGACCAGCCTTCTCAGCGTTGTAACCCAGGGTTACCAGCAGCATCTTAGCAGCTTCCTGAGCGGTTACCTTGCCGTTCGGATCGAACTTGGTGTTGCTCTTACCGGCAATGATGCCCAGGGACTGGCAGTACTTAATGTAGCCAGCAGCCCAGTGGCTGTTGATGTCGGTGAAAGAGGTCTTGTCATTGTTGTACGCAGAAGCGTCAGACTTACCGGTACGCAGAACATAGATCATCTTTGCCATCTGCGCACGAGTTACAGTGCCGTTCGGCTGGAAAGAACCGTCTTCGAAACCGTCAACGACACCCAGCGCAACCAGCATATCCACAGCGTCAGTAGCCTTAATGTCGGCCTGATCCGTGAATGCTGCACTAGCGAACATGGTGAATGCACAAGCAAACGCCAGCACCAGTGCGAGAACCTTTTTGAGATGGCATGTGAAAATCGGAAAATAAATACTAAACATTGTTTTTAGAGTAAATCATCTAAAATAAAGAATATTTTCCCTAATTTATGCGCTCAACAGCATGAACCATATTATGGATAATGACGTGCTCTATATTAATTTCTAGAGGATAAATATTTCGTCAGTATAAACAAAAATCACATTAGATTTTGTACAAATATTCTTTTTATGGTGTCGCTAAGCTCTACAGAATATCCATTTATTTACTCGCGTTTACGCATACCCATATCTGCGAAAAAGTTGAATTTATAGTTGTTTACATAATAACCAATCAATCTATTACTTGATTTTATTCTTTTGTGTGCCATCTCAAAAGGTTCTCGCACTGGTACTGGCGTTTGCTTGTGCATTCACCATGTTCGCTGGTGCGGCGTTCACGGATCAGGCTGACATTAAGGTTGACTCTGATGTAGTGGACACTCTGGTATCGTTGGGCGTAATCGAAGGTTTCGAAGACGGCTCCTTCCAGCCGAACGGTACTGTAACTCGTGCGCAGATGGCAAAGATGATCTACGTTCTGCGTACCGGCAACTCTGACGCTTCTGCGTACAACGACGACAAGACCTCTTTCACCGACATTGGTACTCACTGGGCTCGCGGCTACATCAAGTACTGCCAGTCCCTGAACATCATTGCTGGTAAGAGCAACACCAAGTTCTGCCCGAACGACAAGGTAACCGCTCAGGAAGCAGCTAAGATGCTGCTCGTAACCCTGGGTTACGATGCTCAGAAGGCTGGCCTGGTAGGTGCTGGTTGGGCTTCCAAGACCAACGCACTGGCTGATGAGGCTGGTCTGCTGGATGACGTTAACACTTCCTTTACCGCTGCTTGCCCGCGTCAGTACGCTGCACAGCTGATCTACAACGCAATCGACGCAGCTACTGTTGTATGGCGTGATGACGCTTATACCAACCAGAACTACAATGGCAAGGACAACCAGACCATCGGCGAGAAGTACATGGGCCTGTCCAAGACCGTTGGTATCCTCGAGGAAGTAACCAAGGACAATGACAAGGACACCTATTCCCTGTACGTCAACACTGACAAGTATGAGGATGAGTGCTCTGGCAAGAAGCTCCTGAACAACTTCACCAAGGTTTCCAAGGATTACTCTGCTCTGAAGTATCAGAAGGTTAAGGTTCTGTACAAGGATAAGGATAAGGTATTTGGCGTTTACGCTATGACCGACGATAACACTGTTGTTTCCGCTGTTATGGATCAGGTTAAGATGGACAGCGCTGACAAGATCAAGATTGACGGTACCAAGTATACTGTTGATACCAACAACTCCACCGTTTATGTAAACGGCAAGGATACCAACACCAAGATCGCTGTCTGGGTTAATGCACACTCTGAAGGCAAGAACATTGGTAAGGCTTCCACTGTTCAGGCTAGTTCCAACAGCAGCAACAACAAGATCAACATCCTGAAGGTTACCACCTTCGAGACCAAGAAGGTTACTTATGTTGGCAAGGATTATGTCAATGCTGGCAAGAAGTATGAGGAAGATGACGCAAACTTCTCCTCTGACCTGAAGAAGGACGATTACGTTGCAATTTCCGCTAAGGAAAACTACGCTGACGACAAGGTTCTGCTGACTAAGTTGGAGACTGTTGAAGGCAAGGTTACCGGCATCAAGGGCAATGATCAGGTTCTGATTGATGGCACCTGGTACACCGCTGATTACAAGGCGAACACCAATAAGGTTATCGACAACTGGCCGTCCAACGGCGCAACCGTTAAGCTGGTTCTCCTGAACGGCTTTGTACAGCTGGTTGATACCGTAACTGTTGGTTCTTCCGACTTTGCACTGGTTATCGAGACCGGTTCTTCCAGCGGTCTGGGCTCTTCCAAGGTTGCCGATGTTCTGTTCGCAGACGGCACCCGTAAGACTGTTGAACTGGACAACGACTCTGAGTACAAGGGTACTAAGAAGAATGGTGATACCACCCATGTTGAGGAGTCTGCTCCGAAGCTGGCTACCTACGAGGTATCTAAGGGCAAGTACACCTTCAAGGCTGTATCTGAGAAGGCGCTGAACGGTTATGACGAATATGCAATTGGTAGCAACCTCACCATCGACGGCAAGGTTAAGTCTGCTACTCTGAAGAAGGCTAATACCACTGCTAACGTATTCATGAAGGATACCGGCGTTGTATTTGTTCAATATATGAAGAATGGCGACTATGAGTACAAGGTAGTAACCGGTAAGGATGCTGCTAACTGGAAGGAAACCACTATTTCTCTCCAGGCTCTGGTTAAGAAGGATTCTGGCGTAAACTACGCTGAGATGGCTGTTGTCACCATGACTAATAACATTCCGGGTGGTTCCGACAGCACCTACGCATTTGCTCTGGATGATTCTTACGAGAAGACCATTGACGGTACCAAGTACACCTTCGTAGAGGCTTGGAACGGTTCTGAGGCTATTACCATGAAGTCTGAGGATAAGGTTTCCATCGTTGCACGTGAGGCATTTGAGTATTCTGTAAATGCTGACGGCACCTACGACCTGACTAAGCTGGCTGGTAAGGACACTGCTACTCAGAAGTATGCTGTAACCCAGATTACTTCTTACGACAAGACTTCTGGTGAGCTGACCTTCGTATCTGTTCCGGTAAGCAAGCGAATACAAGATCACCAAGGATACTGTTGTCCTGTACGTTGATTCCGATGCTAAGAAGGGCGCTGGCGAGTTCGACATCGAGACCGCAATCGATACCAACAACGATGGCAAGATCGATGCTAACGACAAGGCTAACGTTATCTACTACTCCGAGTCTGGCGATGATTACATTCGTCTGATCGTTGTAGATACCAACAACGAGATGAAGCAGTAATTCCTTAGGAATTATCGCAGCATAGCGAACTCGAAAACCCCGAGGACTCCTCGGGGTTTTCCTTTTTCACGCATAAAGAAAACCCCCGAGAAATCGGGGGTTTTCGGTTATAACAAGTTATATTAACTTATTACAATTAGAACAGCTTACAATTAGAACAGCAGGTTGCCATCCAGACGGTTGTTATCAGCGTCATAGATGATAGCCATAATGTTCTTATCGCCAGTCTTCTCAACTACGATCCAAGCGTTAGCGTAGTACTTGCCAGAGGTGTGCTCCTCAGCCAGAGAAATCTGATCCAGAGAAGAACCTTCCATGCCTTCCTGCTTGTCGTCGTTAACTGCGATGTATACGCAATCCTCGTCCATAGAGTAGGTCTTAGAGGTGCCGTTTGCAAAGCGAACTGCAACGTCGCCTTCCTTAACCTTCTCGATACCAGTGATTGCAACCTTTACAACATCAACATCAGAAGCAGTCTCAACATTGATGAACTTGTCACCGTCGTTGGTGTAGATCAGAACGTCGCCAGCGTGCTTGGTGGTACCGTTAGCACCATCATACTTCAGGGTTACGTTCTCAGAACCAGTCCAAGCCTCGTATACGGTGGTCTTGTCGTTGTCCTCGCCGTTGGTGCCCTCGTAAGAATCGGAGGTCATGTAAGCGTACTTGTAGTCGGAACCAGCGCCGGAGTACTTGTTGGAGTCAACAACTACTGCAACGCGAACGGTCTCGATACCGTTGGACTTCTTGGTAGCATACTGAACAGAAGTGCCGTATGCGGTCTTCCAATCGTTAACGGTCTTACCGGTCAGAACCTTAACGTCCTTCTTAACCTTAGTGCCGCTAATGTCGGTGTACAGAGCGAATACTACTGCCTCATCGCTGATGGAGTAGCCGTCGATCTTGTTGTTGGAAGTGATAACACCAGTGCCAGTCTTGTTAGCAGAATGCTTATAACCAGCCATATTGCCGGAACCCAGAGCCTTCAGGGTGTAGGTGCCGTTGCTGCGAGTAGAATAGGTGTACAGCTGGTTAACGTAAGAATCGTCGATCTTGTTGGAAGAATCAACGTCCTTCTCGTCTGCACCAGCGGTGCTTGAGCCAGCTTGGAAACCTCAATGGTCTTGGAGGAACCGTCCAGGAAGTAAGCCTTTACCTTCTGGGTGGTGGTGCCTGCCATGCCGTTGCTGGTCTTCTCAAAGTCGGTTACAACCAGAACGTCGGTAGAAGCAGCCTCGGTCTCCTTAGCGTTTACAACGTAGTTGCCAACGATAGCAAAATCATAGGTGCTGCCAGACTTAACGGAAGCGGTGTCATCAGCAACAGAGCCGGTAGCAACCTTGTACCAGGAGTCGTTGATCTTAACTTCCTTCGGAGTAGAAGACTTAACAGAAGTAACCTTGGAGGTAACTACATCGATCTTAGCAACAGAAATGTCGTCAGAAGCGGTGTAGGTCTTATCGGTAACTACAGTCCAGTCATCCTTAGCGAAACCGTTGTAGATGTCGATGTCCTCAACATCGTTGGAGCCAACGCCATTGGAGATGGTTACCTTCTTGGAACCAGCGTAGGTAATCTTGCCAACCTTAGCCGGGGTAACAACTACGGTATCAACCTTGTTGTTGCCGTCGGTGTCAACCAGCTTAACAGTGCCAGCAACCTGATCGATTGCAGTAGCCTGCTCGATGGTAGCTACGGTATCGGTGGATACACCCTTGTTAGCGTAGATAACCTTCAGCTTATTGTTGGCCTTATCCAGCTTGTACTCGGTGCCGTTCATCTTGGTCTTCATGGAGTCGGAAGAAACGTTCTCCAGCTGACCAACAGTACCGGTAGCGATTACCTTGGAATCGTCATCAGCGTATACGCCGTAAACGTCCTGATCGCCATTGGTCTTAACGCGAACCAGAACCTTAACCTTCAGGCCAAGCAGATCGGAAACGTCGGTCGGAACCTTGGTGAACTCCTGCTCCTTCTTGTCATCAGCATACTTAACCTTATCAGCAAGCTTGATCTCGTAGGTGTCCTTACCAGAGGTCTTCTTAACAGAAGTCAAAACTTCAGCAGAGGTCTTGTACAGATCCATGTACTTCTCGCCGATGGTCTTCTCACCGGAAACGTCGGTAGCGTTCTTGAAGTCGTTGATGTCGTTAGACCATACAACGCGCTTCATGTCCAGTGCGTTGTACAGAATCTGTGCAGCGTACTGACGCGGCAGAGCAGCGTTCAGATCAGCGTCAACATCCTCGAACAGGTTGTTCAGCTGACCGTACTTCATGGTGTTCTGAGCCCAAGCTGCGCCGGTCAGGCCAGCCTTCTGAGCATTGTAGCCAGCAGCTACCAGTACCATCTTTGCAGCCTCGAGACCGGTTACGGTATCGTTCGGAGCAAACTTGGTTACAGACTTACCAGCGATGATGCCGGTGTTCTGCAGGTAACGTACATAACCCTGTGCCCAAGCTGCGGTCGGCAGATCGGTAAACTTGGTCGGCAGGGAGGCGTAAGCGCTAGCGTTGTCGTTGCCGCCATTCATGATCGTAAAGATCATCTTTGCCATCTGAGCACGGGTAACGGTGGTGTTCGGCTTGAAAGAGCCGTCATCGTAGCCCTGGATTACGCCCAGAGAAGAGAGCATGTCTACAGCGGTGGTTGCCTTGATGTCAGCCTTGTCGCTGTAAGACGCCGCACCAGCGAACATGGTGAATGCACAAGCAAACGCCAGCACCAGTGCGAGAACCTTTTTGAGATTGCAGGTGAAAAAAACTTACATCATGAAAAATGACAATAAAAATTTAAAAATATAGAGTCTTTATAACTTTATGCGGAAAATAAGCGAAAGAAAAATATACCAAAATTAAACATAAATAGCAAGAATGTATAACGGAAATGCAGAAGTTAAAAGTTTTAAGAAAAATTTTAGGACTCGCTATCAGTATAATGAACTATGAATAAAAAGCATCAAATTAGAAGCTCGACAGATTATTAACGACGGAGATGTAAGAATCGTTGTAAAGAGTGAGAATTTGAATGCTTGTAGCGCATTGATTTAATAGTTAATAAGGGACGATGACATGTGTAAGCTAGCAATATAAAAGATAGTTTGCGTTGAAAAACGCTGATACTGTACAGTTTTCGTGGAGAGCGTGTACGGTATCAGCGTTTTTAAAGGTTTATTCACTTTGCGGCGTTATCCCGCTCCATCGCCTCTCGAATGGCGCGCTTGATAAAAGCAGTAGCGGACTCGCCATGTTGTTCAGCATGTGCCTGAATGCGGGCACGTTCACCCTTTGGGACGCGAAAACGTACTTCATCTGTTTTTTCTTTTGCCATTTTAAGGTGGCTCGCTTTTGGGCTTCACTGACTGACATTTTCTCACCCCCGATAGCATATCAAAAAGTACTTTTGAAAAATATAGTAAAACTGCAACATATAGTGCACCTATATTTGTGGGAAATACCCATTGAATAGGTGCGCTATATATGCTATTATTCTATCAGAAAATAAAAACGGCAGTGCAAAAGGACGGCAATCCTTTTGCACCTGCGCAGGTGACCGAACCACCTACACAACGGAAAACTCCGCACCGCAGTATTAGTATACCCTTTTTTTAAGGGTTGCACAAGACCTTTGTTAGTGCTATATTTATACTTCTTTTTGCTGTGTGTTTTTGACACCGTGTAGGCTCTATATTGCCTGAACGGTTTTATTTTCGCTCAAAATCACATATAGAAAGAGGCGAAATTATGATGAAGAAGTATTCCTTCGCAGATATGCAAATGCTGCACTGGAAAGATTACGAGTTCGAGTGCCAGCGGCTGACCCTTCCGGATGGCAGACGGGTCAACTTGACAAACGGTCAGCGAAAGCAGGTACAGACGCAGTACACACAGTATATCGATCAACATCATCACGCACCGCGCATGGGAGATTTTATTTTCCCGAGCAAGGAGGCGAGGTCATGGGTGTAACTTTACGGGAATGGTCGCAGCAGTGGCTGGAGGTTTACGTTAAGCCGGTAGCCAAGCCGAGTGGCTACGAGCACTACTATGATAACCTGCAAAAACATATCCTGCCGAAATTAGGTGACATGCCCTTGAAAAGTCTGACTACTGCCGTGGTACAGCACTTTCTCAACGAGGAATCCCTGCATGGCAATCTGCGGACCGGCGGCGCGCTGAGCGCAAAAAGCATCAAAAATATGCGCGTTGTGCTGGATGTTTGCTGTAAGCGTGCTGTTGCGGACGGTATGATGCCCGCAAATCCGGTTGCTGCGACCGTATATACGCATTGCCGCTCGAAGAAACACAATATTATGAGTGATAGCGATCAAAAAGTGCTCGAAAAGTGGCTGTTTTCTGATCTGTCGCTTAATAATGCAGGTATTATCTTAGCATTGTACAGCGGTATGCGCTTGGGTGAAGTCTGTGCTGCACGTTGGGGTAATTACGATGCGATGAGCGGCACACTGCACATTACACAGACCGTACGCCGGGTGATGGTTGATCCTGCGGCAGAGTATGGCAAGCGGACGAAACTTATCTTCAGCTCTGCGAAAAGCGATGCTTCTGAGCGAGATCTGTATCTGCCGGAAGTACTGCAGGGTTTGCTTACCGTACAGTATCAGCGGCTCGAGTCTCTTTTAAGCGCATGCCGAATGCTGATGATTTCATCATTTATAATACAGTCGGAGGTGTAATGGATCCGGACCATCTGAGCAGTTACTGGGGCGATGTACTGGATGGCCTTGGCCTGCCGCACGTTCGTTTTCACGACATTCGGCATACATTTGCCAACCGTGCGATCGAGCAGGGGATCGATGTTGCAACGGTTGCGGGTCTGCTTGGACACGCGGATGTAACCACGACCACGCACTACTACGTTCACCCGCGCGATGCTTCGATGCGAAAAGCAATGGCGGCTGTCGCACCGGTCGGGGCAGTTACACACGCATGGCAGAATACCCGATTATTTGCACCGAAAAGCGCTGAAGAGAAAGTACCTGAAGCGGCAAGGCGTGTGCATCGCCGTCGCAAGCACATCGCAGAATGTGGATGAGTAAATGCTGCGGAAATATATGAGGAGAATCAATATGAGAGAATATAAATATGTATGTAAAGACTGTAAGGAACACCTCACAAATTCTGAGGATCGATTGTGTGAATGGTGCCGGGACAAGAAAAGGGTTAATTCTGCACAGATTTGCATTATCTGTGGGAAAAGACGTACTCCTGCACGGGATGGTATATGCTACAACTGTCGTCCAAAAGGAGCCTAAGGAGCCCTATAAACCTGGCGTGCCTTGGAAGGAAGCTCTTGAATGGGTTGAGCTTGAATATGTTATTTTGCAGGCTCGTTATGACGGTTTGTCCTTTCAAGAAATTGCAGAGCTGACAGAATTGTCAGCTGAGGAATGTGCCGATATCGCCGTCAAAACGCTTAATAGACGCCGATTTGGGTATTACTTAAAATATTAGTAACTCTCGAAAAAGGAATGGAAGACACGCAAAGTGTCTTACAATTCTTCCCCGCATTTGCGGGGGTCACCCCTAATTTGATGTAAGCGCTTAGATTTGAAAATCGGCAAATTATCCCCGCATAAGCGGGGGGACAGAACAATCCCCAAAGCAAAGGACCATAAACCTTTTGCTTTGGGGATTGCTTCTTGGGGTAAGAAGCGTACGCCTTGCGGAATAGTAGATATTATGTTATGTGATTGCCGTCAAAAAGCAGCGGTTTCGTGCCTCTAACTTCTCAAAACGTCAGCCGCATCTGATGCCACACAGCGTTTCCGTGTGTGGATTTATCGGACACGCCTTCGTCGACAAAGCCGAATTTTGCGTAGTACGCAATGAGCCGCTCCTTGCAGGTCAGCACAAGTCCCTTGCGGCCCTGCTGTCTGGCATCGGCGATGGCACGGCGAATCAACTCACAGGCATGGCCGCGTTTGCGGTACTCCGGCAGGGTATTGACACCGAAAATCATCTGCCATGCACCGTTTTCGTTGTGCATACAGGCGTTTTCGTACATTGCATCGGTCAAATCCGGCTCGTCTGTGACAAACCCATCAACAATCGCGATCAGCTTGTCGGCGTCATACAGCAGCCAGAAGTGATTGCCGTAATACTTAATCCGCTCGACAAATTCCTGCTCGGTTGCCGCTTCTGCCGGCGGAAAGCAGGCGGCTTCTGCCGCGGCGATGGCAGCAATGTCTTTTTCTTTTGCATAGGTGATCTTCATTCTGTATACCTTCTCAACGGATAGGGAGAATATCCGCTGTATGTTACTTTTCTCTCAGCATACCACGCTTTTGAGCGCGAAACAAGAAAAATCACTATAAATTTCATCATGATAAACAAAGAGACCGCGCTTCAAACGAAAACTTGAAGCGCGGTCTCTTGTCAATTAAGGGATTCCGGAATGTACTGTTTTTTCTTCAGTGGGCGCAGCAGTATCTGCGTGCACAGACGGCGGCAAAAAGAAAAAAGTCGAAATAAGCAGTCGGGAATGCATGAAGTGCCCCCATTTGTTGGATAGTATGCCATACTGTCTAACAAATGGGGTGCACTTTGCTAGGAGCAGTTTTATTTTTCTCTCAAAAGCATTGGATCAGCTGTCACTCCGCCTTCATGATGACCTTCAGCCGGTGGACGATCTGGCCGGTTTTCAGCTCCTCCAAATCAATGACGGCGATGCCCAGCTGGGCGGCCCGGTGACGGGCGGCGGCGTTGCAGACCTCCGTGGTGATGATGGCCGCCTTGGCGCCCTTACCGCCGAAGCGGTCCCGGAGGATGGCCAGCTCGTTCAGGGCCTCCGTCTTGATGTCGCAGGCCTTGCAGCTTAAAAACAGGGGGATCACGCCCCGGGCGGCCATGACGTCGATCTCGTTGGAGACGCTGCCGTGGCCCAGTACCTCGTCCCACCGCACCACGGCGCTGCTGATAACGTCATGGAAAATGGCGGAATCCACGCAGGCCTTGTAGGCATACAATTCCAGCGCGCTGCCCACGTCCCGCAGCCACGCCCGGGTGTTCAGATCCCGGAACCGGAAGGACACCTGCTGGCCGGGGATGATCGTTAGATCCTGAATGAAACCGATCTGTGCCAGCTCCTGCAGAGCATCTTCGTTGGCGGTGTTGCGGGAGCCGCGCTCGCCCTTTACGGTATAGCTGCCCGTAATGTCCAGAGGTGGGATCTGACCGTATTCCGAAGGGGAGATCCGCTGGATATAGGAGATGATCGTGGGCCACTCGTGTCGAAACCGGAGAAAACAGGAGAAAAACGGGTCAAAATACGGGAGATACTGCGACAGGATCTGATTGTCCACCCGTCCGGGTAGCAGCGTGCCGCCGGCCATGAGGAAGAAATCCTCAATGGAATAGGTCAGACCGCAGGGCAGCTCATCGGCAAAGGCCGCGCCGGAAATGTCGTAAAAGCGGTTCTTCTTCCGGGAGTAGGTGAAGGCGGGCACGCCCTTCTGGGCGGCGAACATCCCTGCCGCGAACAGGGCCGCATCGCTGCCGCCGGTGACGTCGATGGCGCAGTCCGGGTACTTCTCTCCGATGGTGAACAGCTGCCGCAGGATGCGGTCCGCCTCGAACAGACTGGTCTCCACGAAGATCAGTTCCGGCTCCCAGCCGCGTTTCCGATAAAAAGCCGCCAGCTTTTGCTGCCGCGTGTGATCCCGGAGAACCTCACGGGGACAGAGATAGATAATGCGCCGCGGGTGAAACATATCCGGTGCCAGAATGTTTTCAATGGCGCGTTCATCGTATAATTCGATCAAGGTATTCATGCACCGTCCGCCTTTCCTCTTTTGTTTCCATTATAGGGCGCTTTGAACGGAAGTACAATAGACAACTCCGGCCGGTCTGTTGAAAAAAACGGAACAGGCGCGCGCAAGTCGCACTAAATCCCTGTGCCGTAAAAAATTTCGCTGCGGCAAAACCATTTGTGGTGCCCGTTTGTCTATCAGTCTGGACACTTTCGGAAAGGAGAACACCCGTTTATGCTGGATGGAGAGCAGTTCACGGCGGCTGCGCTCTGCATCGGCGGAACGGCCTTTGCCGCCAGCGCGCAGAGCTGGTTCCCACTGCTGTTCACGCACGGCGGCGATGCGGGTTTGGAGGGCTATGTACAGATGGCGGACAACGCCAAGCTGGCCGACGAGAACGAGCATTACCGTCTGTCGGTGGAGTCCGTGCTGTTTGACGAGAGTGCGGGCACAGGCGTTATCAGTCTGCACCTTGAAAACAAACAGCAGGATGGCGTAAAGCCGTTTACACTCGCGCACCAGCTCGACAGCTACCGGAACAAGCCGGATATGACATGGACCACGCTGTCCTCGTGCTACGCCGAGGAGGGACAGCTTGCTTTCGAGGTCATGTACGGCGACAGCGGCTTCTGCGGCAGTGAATTTTACCTCGATACCGCGCGTTCGACCGACAACGACTACTATTTCGAGGGCGCATTTGCGATTTCGAGCGATTACAAGAAGGGAGCGGGTACTGCAAAGACAGTTCTGGCAGTCGATCTGCCGGAATTTCGGGAGATGCCGTACCGGACGAGTGAAAACGGCGATGTGACCCTGTCACAGATCGGCATCCGCACGGAGTTTCAGCGACACTTTCACGCAATAGAGCGACATAGTGGATGGTGCTGGCCACAGCGTGGATAAAAGCTGCCGTCTCGCCGGAGAAATTATGCCACCATCACGGACTTTCAGCTCCACTTTCACGGGTTAAAACTCCATCAAGCATAACAGTGCGCCGGACTGGGAGGACCAGCACGCTGTCAGATCAACAGGCTTCACCGACACGGAGTGTAGCGGAATGTGCTGAAACGTTTCGGTTCACCGTTCTTCTCCTTTTTCGGGTAATGAAAAAGCCGTACTCATTCGAGAACGGCTTTTGACCTATACATCGGCAAAAAACAATCCGATTCATTCCGTACTTCTGTATATTTCTTGCCGATAATATGGTATACTGTAAATACAGCTATCCTGCTCGGAGGTGAGCATATGAACTATCTTTCTGTTGCAGAAACAGCGAAAAAGTGGAATATTTCCGAACGAAGTGTGCGAAATTACTGTGCACAGGAACGTATTCCGGGTGCTGTGCTGATCGGCAAAACATGGCACATTTCGAGAATGCGGAAAAGCCTGCTCGCAGTAACGGCAAAAAAACGCCTGTCAAAACACTGCTTTCCGTTCTGCAGGAAGAAAAGCAAACTAAGTATGCCGGTGGCATTTACCACAAAACCCAAATCGACCTGACCTACAACTCTAACCACATCGAGGGCAGCCGCCTGACGCACGACCAGACACGTTATATTTTTTGAAACCAACACCATCGGTGTAGAAAACGAGGTGCTGAATGTGGACGATGTGATTGAAACCTCGAATCACTTTCGTTGTATTGATCTAATCATTGATCATGCAGCAAGCACGCTAAGCGAGCATTTCATCAAAAAACTGCACCATATTCTGAAAACCGGCACCAGCAATTCTCGTAAAGATTGGTTCGCCGTTGGCGAGTATAAGCGCCTGCCAAATGAGGTCGGCGGTATGCAGACCTCACTTCCGGAAGAAGTTGCCGATAAAATGAAAGCTCTGCTATCTGACTATAACGCCGTTCCTAAAAAAGACACTGGACGATATTCTGGATTTTCACGTGCGCTTTGAGCGTATCCACCCATTTCAAGACGGCAACGGTCGCGTTGGACGGCTTATCATGTTCAAGGAATGTCTCAAATACAACATCGTTCCGTTTATCATAGAAGAAAACCTCAAGCTGTTTTATTATCGCGGTCTCAAGGAATGGTATAACGAAAAGGGATATCTCACGGATACCTGCTTAACTGCACAGGATAAGTACAAAGCCTATCTTGACTATTTCCGTATCCCCTACGAAAAGTGAACCAGAGAAGCCGTCCTCATTCGAGAACGGCTTCTACTGTACCGGATATCTTACATAATATGGATCATATTTTTAGGAAACAGCTTGTACAAATCTCTCTTAAAAGTTGTTCTTATCCCATTGTACCAGATGAGCAGCTTTGCTCACGCCGCCGAAATAATTGAAAGCATGAACATGACAGTTCAGCCAGTTCTCTGTTTTCATGTCATCGCAGGCTTCCGCATAGATATCGTGAATTCAAAAGGTTGTCGCTGCGTTCCGGCGAGGTGCTGCTATTTCTCCGGCAAGATGTCGCTGAAAGTCTGTGCAGGCGCCGCTGTATGGGCGGTTTATGCATCTTGCTGCTATTGCAGGCCATTTAGTCGGATTTTACAATTTCAATCGGTCAAATTTCAGAATATCATTCAGTCAAATTAGAAAAGTCTAATCCGTCATATTTTATAAGAATCAATCATACCACATCTTCTAAAAAGTTAGAGAATGAGGGTTGATTTTCAGACTGAGGGTATATATAATAGTTACAGCATCAAAAACGATTTATAGTTTTTGTACGGGGCGGCGTTGCGACGGCGTCCTAGTTTTTATAATAAAAAGGTGCCTAATGATGGATCAGAAGCGACTTGAATATCTCCGTCAGGTGGAGAGGCATGCAGATGAAACCGGCTGGGTTGCTCCGCTGACCCAAGAAGATAAGGACCATTTTGCTTATTTGAGAAAGGTTTTCAAACGCTATAATATTGCTCCTTCTAAAGCAACCCCAACGGAGTATGACTTTGTGGTCAGAGTGGCAGAAAGTGAGTTCTATTCGCGATAGGGTAAAACTAAAACAGATATAATAAAAATAAGGAATTATTTTAATCAGTGAGGACAGAAATTGAAGTGCCCCCAAAAAGTTAGACAAAATTCAACGCAAAAATTGTTCAAGCAGCCGAAAGGGCTTGCTGCCTGTGAATTGCAGGCGGCAGGCCCTTTAGTTTTGCCTTGCTCCTGCGATTGTTGTAGTAGTCCAGATACTCAATGAGCTCCTGCTTGAAGTGTTCCATGGAATGAAATTCCTGTAGATACAACAGCTCGCTTTTAAGTAATCCAAAGAAGTTTTCAATCACAGCATTATCCAGACAGTTTTCCTTGCGGCTCATGCTCTGCCGGATGCCTTTCTCTCGGAGCATCCTTTGATACTGTTTATGTTGGTACTGCCAGCCCTGATCAGAATAGAGAATGAGGTTTGTTCCGTCCGGAATTTTTGCAAACGCCTCGTCCAGCATGGTGGTTACCATGCTGAGTACAGGACGATCCGATATGGTATAGCTGACCAGATCGCTGCTGTGCAGATCGAGAATTGGGGACAGATACAGCTTCTCCCCAAACAAACTGAACTCTGTCACATCGGTGACCCACTTCTGGTTTGGCTTGTCCGCATGAAAATCTCGATTCAGCAGATTGGGTGCGATTTTGCCCACTTCTCCCTTGTAAGAACGATACTTTTTCGTTCGGACACGGCAAACCAAGCCCAGTTCCTTCATAAGCCGCTGGACCGTCTTGGGGTTCAGAGAGAATTAAATTGCTGCGATTTCTTCCTTAACAGATGCGTATTTGTCATCTTTCTGCATCTGCTTCAAATGATAGTAGAAAGTTGCACGGGGCAGTTGAGCGATTGAGAGAAGAATATCCAGAGAATGTCTTTGCCTCAGCTTTTGAACTACCTGTGTTTTCTGCGCTGGCGTCGCTCGTCTTCCAAAACCAAGGCTTGCAAGTTTTTAGGTAATCGTTCTCCGCACGCAGTCGCTGCCGCGCCGTTCGACCGTCAAGCCTTCCGGCCCTTCTTCCAGATAGATTCGTTCCCATGATTTGATCTGATCTCTGCTGTTTACCTCAAGTCTACGGCAGGTTTCGCTGTAACTCAACCTTTCTTCCATCATGGTTTCCACGACCAGCTTCTTAAATTCTGGCGTGTATCGTTTGTTTGGTTTTCCTCTTGACATAATAAATCACCCCATCTGTTAGATAGTATATCATACTGTCTAACAAATGGGGTGCAGTTCATTTCTTCAGCCGGCTCTCCAAACATTCCGTCCTTGTGGCGAAGTACGCCTGTATGTCCGCCGGACGAATATCGCTCAACCGCGCCGCCCGAAATAGGGGATCAGATGACCCTCGACCAGACTGACATAGGTCAGCTCATAGGTGTTGACGTCAACGAACGGCTGCTTGTAGGTGGAGGGCACAAAGGCTTCACCGGTACGAGCCGACACCTCGGAGGCTACGCGGTACTCCTCGGCTTTCTTCTTCGCATCGGACAGACTCACCGTGCTGTAAAAGGACTTGCGCAGCGGCTTGCCGTGAATGTCCCGCTCTGGTGTTGGTAGCACCGGGGCGGGATTTTTATTGCTCCCACCGCGCGGCGAGCTTTTGCAACTCGGGCAGATAGGCGTTCTGGATTTTTGCTGCGATAACGGCGGCAGTATGGTCATCGTAGATATGCGAAGTCTGGTTGCGGGCATTCAGCATATCCAGCCAGACGCTTTCATCGTCGATCAGCTCGGCGGCGTACGCCTCACGCAGCACTTGCTTTGGGAATTGCAGGGTATTCTGCATGCCAGCGTCGAGCATATATTCCTTGAGTGCCTTCCAGCTCAGCTCAAAGGTAAATTCAAACCGCTGGATCATGCCGTCACGGACGGTGTCGTTTCGGATGTTCTGATAGTCCGTTACCGCCTCCGCCAGTCGATGTGCAGCATTTACAAAGTTATCGCGTTTGGTTTTCATACAGTATCACTCCATCTCGGTCAATTTCAGCAAGCAGCTCGGGCGAGGTGTAGTCATCGACAAACACAACGTCGTATTTCAGCAGGGTCGGCAGATCGTCCATGCCGCACCAGAACCGCGTCTGCTGCTCCTCCGGCATACCGAACACCGCAAGGTCAATATCACTGCGCGGACGGTTATCGCCGCGTGCGCGGGAGCCGAACAGGACGAGTTTGCGTGCACCGCAGTCCTTCGCAAGCTGTGCAAGAGCAGGTTTCAGGTCATTCATGCGGGATAGCTCCTTTTCTTAATATTCCCGTATCAGCACCTGCGGGATGCCGATGATATGGCAGCTTTCGAGGTCTACGCCTTCAATGCGGCGGGGCGGGTACGCGGGATTGAGCGGCACAAGCTTGAGCCAGTCTTCGCCGTCCACATAGTTGATGCGTTTGATGGTCATTTCGTCATCGCCGTAGCTGATCACGCCGATCTCGCCGGAGTGGTTCATGGTGGACTGACGCAGTACCAGCACGATGTCGCCGTTCTGGAACGCCGGATACATACTGTCGCCGCGCACGCGCATAGCACAGAAGTCCTCGGCTTTCCGGCCTTTGAGGTAGGCGCGCGGCACTTCGATCTTCTCGCCGGCCGCGCTCTCGTCGATGGATACGCCGTCGTAGTGCGCCGCTACGCTGGTGATGACCGGAAATGTCACTGTGTCCTCGGTGATGGTGGGGGAGGGGAGAGTTGGTGCGGTGGGTTCGTCCCAGCCCATCAATACAGCAGGAGTAACGCCGAGAATGTCAGCCAGTTTGGCAATGCGTTCATGCCGTAACGATTTAATATTTCCACTTTCCCAACGCTGCACAGTAGCTTCGGTTACCGATTTTTTCGGCAATCTGTGCGAGTGTAAGTCCTAATTCTTTGCGCTTTGCTTTCAAGACAGATGATATATTTCCCATAATGAGTACCTCCCTCTTATGATAAGTTAACTATATCACAGGCAAATACGTTGTGCAAGCAAAAATTACGTTTCACGTAAAAACTTTCGCATAACGTATTGGCAAGACGGCAAGAGTGGTGTATCGCAAACTTACGCAAAATGAAAAATTGGAGGTGAACGACATGGCTCATATTGATGTGTCGAAGGTGCGAGGTAGGATGGCATACTTCGCTGCATTGGAAGATCTGCCGCCTGTAGATATGGATTCCACAGGCTTGCATCACACGAAATAAACAGCTGTAATCAGGCTCTGCAGGTCGGCGTATTCGCGGCGGCCTTTTGGTGTTGTGCTTTTCTCCGCCCGCTGCCTGCGATATTTTCTTTGTCAAGTCCGCTTGAGGGCTTGACTTTTTATTTGCAGGCTTAACAGATGCATATTTGTCTTCTCTCTGCATCTGCTTCAAATGATAGTAGAAAGTTGCACGGGGCAGTTGAGCGATTGAGAGCAGTATACTGAGTGCGTGTTTTTGCCTTAGCTTTTGAACTACCAGCGTTTTTTGTGCTGGCGTCGCTCGTCTTCCAAAACCAAGGCTTGCAAATTTTTTAGGTAGTCTACCTCCGCACGCAGCCGCTGAACCTCTGCCAGCAGATCTTCCGTTACCTCCTTCGGCAGCCGCTTTGGCGGACGGCCCTTACTGCTGCGGCCGCGCCGTTCAACGGCAAAGCCTTCCGGCCCTTCCTCCAGGTAGATTCGCTCCCATGATTTGATTCGATCTCTGCTGCTTACCCCAAATCTACGGCAGGTTTCGCTGTAACTCAATTTCTCTTCCTGCATGGTTTCAATCACCAGTTTTTTGAATTCCGGCGTATATCGTTTGTTTGGTACTCCTTTTGGCATAGCAAAATACCCCACTTGTTAGATAGTATATCATACTGTCTAACAAATGGGTGCAGTTCAGCATTGCGGTGCTGCAGTCTTCTCTTTTTACTGTTCTGAGATAATGTTTTATTTGTAAGGTTAATTTCCATAGTCCTGTTTGTAAGGTTAAATTCCACACCCAACAGAAATTTACTTTTACAAATAACTGAAGAAGAAATGTGTTTGTATGATGCTTGACAAAGTGCTTGTTGAGGTTTATTATACCATGTATAAATGTAATTAAAATCGTTTCGAATTATGAAGGCGCAAAACTCGGATGAGAAAATACTGGTGTAAATTAAAGAAAATAAGGCAAAAGCAGGGATAATCTATGAAAATCAGATTATACAACAGCAAGAATGATATTGTGCAGGTGCTTGCACTGGAGAATGGTGTGCTGATCCGATACGATGGAAATCGTGAAATATGGTGTCCGAATGCGGATTGCTATTTGGACGATGACTATAATCTGGTGGTGGTAAGCGGTCCCAACGGTATTTCTATGCAGATAACCGGTGAGTTTCTGGACTGGGATTGCAAGATGTATGTACCGGCATGCAAGGCTGCGCTGGAACTGCTTTTTAACAGTCGCATTCCAGAGGTACAGGAGCAGGCCTGCCGAGCATCTGATAGTATTGCTGATTCCAAGACTGGTTACGACGTACAGCTGAACCGTGTAATCGAATATCGTGACTGCCGAGGCGTTGTTGACTATGATGAAGAGACGAAAACCTTTATCGGTATCCTGATGGATGCAGAATGCAGTATTTACTTTGCGGGGCATACTGCACAGGAAACGGTAGCAGACTTTCATAAAGCAGTGGATTACTATCTGGGTATCCGGGCATCGTTGATTGATCTACCGGAGAAAAGTGAGCAGAATAAACTGGACTATATTAAGGGGTTCCGGTGTGGCATGAGACTGGGCTCTATCGGTACGATACAGGAGTATCTGAAAAACATCGGCTGTACAGATATTCCGAAAGGTATTCGGAAATTGCGCAAACAAACGAATAAAATCAATCGTAAATACTGTCGAGATAAGCTGGAACGTGAAGGCCTTTGGATGAGGCTTACCACGGATAAGAGAAATACACCTGCAACCAGCGCAACGGAATCATTGACAGGTATTTTGAAAGATAATCCGGATTTTGATAAAGCGAAGTTGGAAGATTTGCGTGAAAGGTATGGTCCTATTGATGGGTGAATGCAATTATGAGTGGAGAAGAAAAAAGCAGTATCCGTGGAGAATGGCTGATGTTTCAGCAGCTTGGAAGGCTTGTAATCGGTACTATGCTGAAAGTCCGATTATATGCCGAGCGCTTTGCGGTCATACGATAGAAGAAGAGCATGATTGGTTTGAATTGCTTTACAATATTATTGGCGTCTGGCTGATTTATCATAGAAGATATCGCGAGTGGAATAAGGAAAAATCAGATGATTTAGCAGAACTTCTGAAATTTATGCAGGCATATCATATGAGAATACCGAGGTATCTTGAAAGAACGAAGTTTTATCGTCAAAAGGTAAAATAAGCGGAAGAGATTCGTCAGAAAACGAGTAAAGAGCCGATAAAATCGGCTCTTTACTCATTCAGAGGTATTTGATTTTGATAGTTCTTCATTAATAAGACGATTAATAAAGGCATTTACTGATTCGCCATTTGCTGCGGCGTAATTTGAAATAACTTCTTTTTGTCCTTTGGGAACTCGAAAACGCATTTCGTCAAATTTATCGCGCCATTTGTCATTGGCACGGCGGCGAGCTTCGCTGATATGCAAAAAAGTCCTCCTTTCATGATGCTAAAATCTTCATAAGCATAATTGTGCAATATAACTATTGATGTACGAGCGCGTACATGATATAATAAATTGAAAACAGAAACAGCAGCTGACAAGGGTGGCCGCCCTTGTCCGCCTGCGCAGGTGACTAACCCACCTACACAACGGATAAAATCCGCACTGCAATAACAGTATACCTTTTTTTGCTTAAGACCGCAATATAGGTTGCACAAGTTTTCAAGAAGTGATATATTCTGTTCCTTGGTGTGTAATTTTTTGCGAGTGTGTAGGCTTAAAACCTGCATACTTTTTTGCTTTTCTATCACTTTTCAGGATTTTTATAAATCCTAAAAACCGAAAAAACTGCGAATGCAAAATTACACAATGGGAGGAAAACTATGGAAAATGCTTTTAAGCCTCGATGCTGCGGTATATGGAGCGTGCTAAGCAAGGAACAACTCAACTTCGCAAATATTATCAACGAGTTTATTGATAATGCTCGGGCAGCGGCTGCAACAAGGATTACTGTACATCTGGTGCAGACGGATACTGATGAATTCTCACTGGAAGTCACGGACGATGGATACGGAATGGCCAGGGAGGATTTTGATCAGATTTTTAGTGTTGGGGCTTTGCGAGGCGCGTTGGCCTATAAGAGATGCGGAATGGGCCTGAAGGTTGCTTTAGCTAACGCTGATCCGGAAAATCTTTCGTGGGAAATCCGCACCAAAACCACCAATGGTGAGTGCTCGTACATTGGTGCACCATATGCAGAGCAGATGGCGTTTGAATCGCTCAATCCTAAAGAACTGAAAAGTCTGAGAAGATCGGGAACAATTATTTCGTCGATGCTCTCGCGCAGCGTTTTTGAGCGCGGATTGGAAGGCACGGAGAGTGATGAAGAACGGATTGCAATGCTCGTTGAGATACTGCGGGTGACTTATGCACCGTTGCTTCCGAAGGAACAGCAGGAAGAGGAGGATAGCCATCTCAGTATTCAGTTGCTATGGACTCCGCTGCTTGGCCAGAAACAGATCATTGATTTGACGGCGCTTTCACCGATTTGGGCACAGCAAAACGTGGGCTATGACCGTGCAAATATCGTAAAGCATGATAGCGAAGTGTATGCACAGTATACTTTTGGAAAGATTAACCCGATGCCAGAAAACTGGCGATTTTATCGCGGTGATCGCAAGTCTGCAGGCCTGATGGTATACTTACACGGCCGATTAGTCCAGTATGGTATCTTTTCGGAAATCTGGAATTGTGAAAATCCGCGTCAAAATGATTTTTTGTTTGTGGTGAATTTGGATGGCGTTGTCACTAAACTTCCGCTTTGTAATGGGGGTAAGACGCAGTTGAAAATAGAAGACACCAAAGTGCACGATTTTTCTTCGCTGGGTACAGCAGACCTGTCCAGAGCCGCTCAAGGGATAAAGCGTGGTCAACTGGGTGACGCAAAACAGATGAATTAGACGTATAGCGATATACAGGAGAATATAGGGTTTATGATGTATGAATATATGGAATTCGCAGATCAAACCTTAGTTACGCATTCGCGGGTATTGGGAGAAGGCAACAGCGAGGCGGTGCAGGTCCATTTTGAGCGACCGAAAATGGGTGGTTTTGATTCCGCACGGTGTGAACTGCCGTCTTATCGATGGTTGATGTGCGATGGCTTTACAGAGCAGGAAACCGCATATTTCACGGAATTTCTACATCATAATGCACACTTACTGTTTCGCTATGCACGAGCTGGAGGGATTTTAAGTTCCTTCGAACAGAAGAAATAAAAGGCCAAGCATTTCCGTGTATTACTGATGAACAATGAGAAAGAGGATTAAAAATGATTGATAAACGAATTGGACAGCGTTTTTAAACAGTGCAGGGAAAAACTTGGCCTGACACAAGAGGAGTTTGCAAAGAAGATGGGTGTGACCATCAATTATATCTCTACGATTGAACGCGGCATGACGTTTCCGCGGTGCGAAAAGCTGGTTCAACTACTGAATGCGCTTGGAGTTCCAGCGGATGCTGTGTTCTGCGATGTCTTGACGAGTTCACCGGATTATCAGACTTCAGTGCTTTCAAAAAGCTGGAAAATCTTCCGGTTGCATCACAACAGCGTATCCTGCAGGTCGTTGAACTGATGATTCAGCAGGAGCAGGATGCATTTTCGGAGTCGCAGCTTTAAGAAATCGCAATGAAATTTGCAAATCCTTTTGCGTTAAAATCGAATATTAACGACAAGAGGAGTAGTTATTATGAAAGAAAATGCATTGAACATATTCGTGGAAGACCCATTGAAGGAATTGTCTGAAGAAGTTATACAAAAGTTGCCCCAATTTGATACTTTTGATGAATTTGCAGAGCGTATGTTGCCTATAACCAGATTTAATGCTAAACATCGTACACTCCTGAAAGCCGTTTTTCATTTCTGGATCATGGTGTTTACTGCATGACGACGGGGATGTTATTTTATGCAATCACTGGATCCAATGAGCAGAAAGCAACTGATGTACAGCGGAAAGCAATTTACGATCTTATGTCTGATATGAAGAGTGATATTGTGTGCGTGGGAATATCATGTAAGGATCAAATGATAGCTTCAGTTGGAACGGCACTTATTGCAGAAGTGGCTATAGTATGTGAGAAAAAGGGAATCGCAGAGTACAGAATTCAGGAGAACGCACTATATCAATATTATCGAAAAGCTGTTATCCATAAGGAGAACGAGATTGCGAAGCATATTGTTCAGGAATGCGTGTGCTGGGACTATTAAGAATTAAGAATCTACTGATTATCGATTTTTTATAACTCGGAGGCGATAGGTTCGTTTTGCAGGTGCATTTTTGACGCTTGATACAGAACTTTTTAGCAGCGAATGCCGTGCAGCAGGAAAGAAGTCACCATGCAAACAAATAACTGTACCCTGGCGAAATAAAAACGATGATGCAAAGAGCCTGTGAAATTTTTTTCTGTAAAATAACCTAAGCAAGGTCCTTCTATGATAAAATAAATATCATTAGGAGGGCCTTTTATTATGGCAAAAAGAAGATGTATTGGTAACCACTCAGGAACCACATTGGCAGACAGAGTGGGATACTGAATATATTCAAGATGAGGAAAAGGAGAAGTTAAAGGCGAACCCGTTCGTTCGGACGCGAAATGGTATTTTGATCGATGCAGCGGTGAAGCAGATATTTTTGACGGCATCTTTTTTTGAGATGTGTAAAGTTCAATGTTCGCTGGAGTGCAGCAACTCCGAAAGAAAAAAACTCTTTATTGAAGGGATTACTCGATTTGAGTATGAAAAGGATTATGCTAAGCGAATGGGATTGCCTACAGATTTTATTATATAATGTTTTATTTGTAAGGTTAATTTCCATAGTCCTGTTTGTAAGGTTAAATTCCACACCCAACAGGAATTTACTTTTGCAAATAACTGTGTTCTCTATAATAGAAACTTTTCATTGACAATTTACACGAAAATGCTATAATTTATAGCGATTAGGTTACAGATGCTTGTGGGGCCTGTAACCGGAGGAGTCTCTGCGGAGGCTCCTTTTTTATGTCGGCTGCAGGGAGAAATGATAACTTTTACAATATACTTGCACATGCTCACCCGGACAGCTCCCGAATCTCCTCCTGAATGAGTTTTCCGGCAGCGGTGGAAAGCTGGTCCATCCGCTGGATACGGACCAGATCCTGTCCATAGATCGTCCGTGCATCGGGGGCGCTGGCGTTCTCGCCCATAAAGACGGCGGCGACCCGGACGCCCTGCTGCCGCAAAGCACGAACCTCCTCTGCGGTGTCTTGCACGCCTGCTTCGCCATCGTAGCTGCGGCTGAGCGGCACCTTGCCGGTGGGGAGAATTTTGCGGCTGTCATCCGGGCTGGCATCGGTCAGCAGGATCAGATGCCAGATGCCGATGCCAGTCCGGATTCCAGCCGGCAGAGTGGTGAAAAATTTTTCTTTCCGCGTTTTTCTCGCTGAAACGGCGTCCGCAGACTGCTGCTGACGCGGACCTGAATGCAGTTGCGGATGTGCTCGGTCAGCCGACAGGATGGAGGCTTCCAGCAGCAGATACAGATCGTTGTTTTTGAGGAAACCTTTCCGTCCTTCAGTACCGGAAGCCGCCAGATGCGGTTCCGTTTGGCCTGTTCGGCCGCCTGCTCGAACGGATGCTGCACATCGGCACGCATGGTCTGTTGCCCTTGCCGCCGTCTCACCGCATGGTTTTGCCTTGCACCGTTTCACCGCGGGTAAACCAGAGGTGACAGCCGAGATGGTTTCGGTGCAGAGCCGCTGTTCGATCAGCGCCAGCTCCCGCGGGGATACAGACTGCGGCCGAAACAGCCTTCCACATAATCCCGGTCCTCATTTTCGCGGTCGCCGGATTCCAGCTGCGCGCGCAGTGCATTGGACGCCCGCACCATTCCGTTTTCGCCGGCCGCCGCAGAGCGGTCAATGGCCAGATCGTCGGTGCGGATCATTTCGGTCGTGAACAGCTTGGTCAGCAGCGGCACCCATCGCTCTCCGAAATGGAGGGTGAACGGCTTTTTTGCATGAGCAGTGCCGTCAAAGCGCAGATATTTCCGGAAGGCTGTCCGTACGGCCTCTGTCAGTTCCTCACCGCTCTGCGTGCCGGGGCAGGCAAGCGCCGTCGACAGACCCTTTTTCCCAGGGCGCCAGCACAGGCGGCTTTTGTCCGAGCACAGCTTTCCAGCGGGCGGACTGAAGTGCACCAGCTGGTTTTTCGCCATCCATTCCTGTCGGGAGAGCTGGTATTCCCCGGCAAAAAAGGCAGCGGCATGCGCCTGCCGCAGTCCCGCCAGCGCGGGGCGCTCCGGCAGCTCTTTTTCGTATACGGCATTTTCCAGCGCCAGCCATGCCAGATCGTCATACATAGCCTGCCGGGCATCGCCTGCCCAGGCGGCAAACAGTGTTTTGGTCAGATTTTCTCCGAACCACTTGTGCACCAGACCGATCACGCAGTTCATGTAAAGATCGGGCTGACCGTCCGAACGCATTGCCAGAAACTGCGGTTCAAACCGATAATCTCCGCAGGCGGTCCAGATCTGATTGATAGCCCGCCGCTGACGGGCACTGTAAGCAGAAGTTTCCATATCAGTCGGTAAACAGGCGGGCACGGTCCAGCTTGGCCGGAATGCGGGCGGCGATGATGTCCCGAATCAAACCCTGCTCATAGCTGTGGAACGCCTTGTTTGTGATGCCCATATCGAGCGCGGTTCCGGCGCTGAGTCCCTTTTGGATCAGCCGCAGCGCATCCAGCATGCCGCGGAGATCGAGTGCCCTGGAGGAAATCTCGGCATTCTCGCACTTTTTCTGCAGGTCCAGAAACAGCTGTACAAATTGTTCGCGATATTTCTTTTCCAGGGTGGGAAATTCCTCGGTCAGCAGCCGTTCCAGATTGTCGCCGTCAATGGCGGGCACCTGAATGACAGCGAAACGGCTGGTCAGCGCCTCATTCAGCTCACGGGTACCGGCGTAGCCGTAGTTCATGGTGCCGATGAACCGCGTGGCCGGATCGACATCCAATCGGTCATAACCCGGTACGTCAATCGAACGTCGGAAATCCAGCGTGGCGTGCAGCACCGCCAGCGCTTCGTTTTTCGCCATGTTGATCTCGTCCAGAACACCGAAGCCGCCATAGCGTGCACAGCGAATACGCGCCTTTTCTGCCTTCATCATAGCATGCGGACTGGCGAAAATCAACAGCGGGGAAGGGGAGTTGCCATTAAAAAACGGGAGAAACCGCAGTTTCTCCCGTTGGGTATTTGCATACCGTTTTCTTGCTTGGCAACAGAATTTGCAATGATATCGCTGTCAGCGGTGTCCATCATAGAGCCGGATTTCAATACCTTTTTCAGCAGTGCAATAACGCGATCTTTGTCTGAAATCGCTGCAAAGCGTACGCAGGCTGTTTCGGGCAAAATCGGCCTTGCCTGCGGACGGGTTTTGCATGTCGGTTTTATATATGCAATTTTGTGCGATATGTACGCGGCGTTAGGCAGGCTGTACGAAATACCTCCGGTGGGATTTAGCTATCCTGCCAAATTAAAAAAATAAATAAAAAATCCGTTGACTTTTCATTCGGTTTCGGTTATATTAACATTACAAAGAGGAACGAGCACGAGCTCGTAAAACAAAGAGCACGAGCTCGATAGAATGCGAGCACGAGCTTCTGAAACCGGCGGCATGATTTGCTGAGAACTGCCGGATATGCTATTATTTATCGGAGAGGAAGTGAAAGCCCGATGAAAGTAACGATCAAGGAAATCGCGGAACGTGCGGGCGTTCACCGCGCTACGGTAGATAAGGTCCTGCATAACCGGGTCGGTGTAAGCGATGAAGTGAGAATGAAGGTGCAGCGCATCATCAAGGAGATGGGCTACACGCCGAATCCTGCCGGCCGCGTACTGCAAAAGCAGGGCAAGAAGTACCGCATCGAAGCGATACTGGTCGAGGTTGACGCACTGCCGTTCCTCAAGGCCGGTATCGAGCAGGGCGTACACAATCAGGTCGGCTTTGATATTGAAGTCACCTACGCCATCAGCAAATTTCAGGATGCCGAACAGCAGAAGGAATTTATTGATAACGCCATCGCCGCAAGGGCGGACGGCATCATCATCAGCCCGATCAATTCCGAGCGCGTCCGAAAGGCGATCGACAGAGCGGTGGATTCCGGGATACCGGTCGTGGCCACCAACGCCGATATCGACGGGACAAAGCGAACCTGCTGCGTCGGCATCAACAACCGCAAGGCCGCCCGCATTGCAGGCCGTCTGATGGGTCAGTTCCTCGGAGGTACGGGAAAGATCGCAGTGGTTTCCAGCGCGATCGCCTCCGAGAACAACAACTATTACGTTCAGGTCCGTGAAACCGAATTTGCGGACTTCATCCATAAAGAATATCCGGACATCAAGATCATCACCACGCTGGACAGCTTTGAGGATCCGCAGATCACTTACGAAAAGACAGTCAAACTCCTGCGGGATTACCAAGACCTGCAAGGTATCTACATCACCTGCGGCGGCGTTTCCCAAGTGGGACGGGCGTTGGAGGAGAGCGGGAGAGCGAAAGACATCCGCGTGATCTCCTTTGAGGATTACCCCGAGGTTGTAGACCTCATCCGAAAGGATGTTATCGACTGTACGCTTGCCGGAGAGCTCCAGCAGCAGGGCGAGATACCGGTACAGATCATCATGGATTATCTGGTATTCGGCAAGGAACCCGAACAGCAGCAGATTTTTACCGATATTCGCGTACTGGTAAAGGAAAGCCTGTAAATCAGTTGAAAAAATATTTGCTCCAGAAAGCAAATATTTTTTTACAGGGTTACGAGCACGAGCTCGTTCCCGAAATATTTTTTAGAGAAGAACGAGCACGAGCTCGCAATTCGCGCAAAGAGAAGAAACGGAGAAAGAAGGAGGAAGCAGCATGGCAAATCCAGAGTATGTACTGGAAATGCGGGACATCGTCAAGGTATTTCCCGGCGTGCGTGCGCTGGACGGCGTTAAACTGCAGGTTCGGCCCGGCAAGGTACACGTGATCTGCGGCGAGAACGGCGCAGGTAAATCCACGCTGATGAAGATTATCAACGGTACTTACGTTGCCGATGAGGGCGAGATGTTCTATAAGGGGAGAAGATCGGCCCTCATACCGTGCAGGATACCCTCAAAATGGGCATCGCAATGATCTATCAGGAGCTCAATCCGGTGCTCGAAATGACCATCGCAGAGAACATCTGGCTGGGCCGCGAGCCGAGAAAGGGCAGGTTCGTAGACTTCGGCAAGATGCAGAAGGACACGCAGGAGCTGCTCGACAAGCTGGATATGCCGTACAAGGCAAATCAGAAGATGTACGAGCTGTCCATCGCAGGCCACCAGCTGGTCGAGATCGCAAAGGCAATCTCGTGCAACGCATCGGTCATCATCATGGATGAGCCGTCCTCGGCCATCGGTGACGAGGAGATCAACGTATTGTTCAAGCAGATCTTCTCCCTCCGGGAACAGGGCGTAGCGATTTTGTACATCACCCACAAGATGGACGAGATCTTCCGCATCGCGGACGACATCACCATCATCCGCGACGGCCAGTGGATCGAAACCGGCCTGGCAACCGATTACAACCCGGATAAGCTGGTCGCCCGCATGGTAGGCCGCGAGATTACCAACGTATTCCCCAAGGACACCACGGTGCCGATCGGCGACGTTATCTTTGAGGTAAAGGAGCTGACACAGGAAAAGGCCGACGGCGGCCGCTTCCGAAACATCAACTTCCAGCTCCGCGCGCAGGCGAGATCCTCGGCTTTGCCGGTCTGGTAGGCGCAGGCCGAAGTGAGGTCATGCGTGCCATCTTTGGTCTGGATCCCATCTCCTCCGGTTCGGTTTATCTGAACGGCAGGGAAGTGCACATCAAGAACACCCGTGATGCCATCAACCACGGCATCGCAATGGTAAACGAGGACCGCCGTACCTACGGTCTGGTGCTCGGCCGCAGCATCCACCACAACGTATCGCTGGTAAACCTGAAGAAATATACCAAGGGTCTGATTGATGACAGGAAGATCAGCAAGGACGTTGAAAAGATGCGTGAGCTGCTTCAGATCAAGATCGCAAACGAAGATGTGGAAGCAGGCACGCTCTCCGGCGGCAACCAGCAGAAGGTCGTACTGGCCAAGTGGCTGGTAGGCGATGTTAAGGTCATGATCCTCGACGAGCCGACCCGAGGCATCGACGTCGGCGCAAAGTCCGAAATTCACAAGCTGATGACAAAGTTTGCCCGTGAGGGTATGGGCATCATCATGATCTCTTCCGAGCTGCCTGAGGTCCTCGGCATGAGCGACCGTGTGGTTGTTATGCAGGAGGGTATTATTCAGGGTACTCTGGATCGTTCAGAAGCAACGCAGGAAAGCATTATGAAACTGGCTACGAGGGGAGTAGGAAAATCATGAGCAAACAGGCAGAGAAGAAGTTTAATTTCGGTCAATTCTATGGCAAATACGGTATCGCACTGATCTTTGTTGTAATTTTCATCGCAGCATCGCTTTTCGTTCCAGGCTTTCTGAGCACGTATAACCTCAAGAGCATCCTGCTGGCGATCGCCTGCACAACAGTGCTTGGCTTCGGTGCAACATTCATCATCATTCTGGGCCACATCAACATCGCGTACGGCTCGGAAATCGCGTTTATAGGCTGTATCGCCTGCATGGTTGACGTTGCCACCGGTTCCGTATGGGCCGCTATCGCAGTAGCACTTGTAATCGGCGTTGTACTCGGCGCTTTGACCGGCTTTATCATCACAAAATTCAGTATTCCGGCATTTATCATGACCCTCGCACTAACCGAAGCTGCTCGCGGCGGTGCGGTACTGGTAACCAAGGGCAACACGATCTCCGGCATTTCCAGCGGCTTTACCTTTATGGGCCAGGGCTATGTAGGCCCGATCCCGATGGCGGTTATCATCCTGCTGATCTGCTTCGCAATCATGTGGGTCATCCTCAACAAGACTCCGTACGGCCGCTACATCTACGCGGTAGGCGGCAACCCAAGGCAGCGGAGGCTTCCGGTATCAGCCCGAAGTCCGTAACCTTTAAGGCATACCTGCTTGATGGTGCACTGGTCGGCGTCGGCAGCCTGCTACTGATGGGCCGTCTGAACTCCGGTGTTCCGGGCGCCGGCCTCTCCTATGAGATGGACGCCATCACCGCTGTTATCGTAGGCGGTACCTCGATGTCCGGCGGCTCTGGCACGCTGCTTGGTACGCTGGTAGGTGCTATCATCGTTGGTATCATCAACAACGTACAGACCCTGATGGGCGTTGACTCCAACATCCAGAAGATCGTCAAGGGTGTTATCATCGTCGGCGCGGTTATCATCGATGTAGTTACCAAAAATTCCGCGAAGAAGGCACGCTAATCCCAAACTGTTGTATTCAATTCTGTGCGGAGGTTCCGCTTCTGCACAGATTGGTAAAGAGAAGAAGAAACGAGAAACGAAAATTTAGGAGGAAATTATTATGAAAATCTGGAAACGCATCGGCGCAATGGCAATAGTAACGGCATTTTCGGCACTGGCACTCACCGGTTGCGGCGGCGGCAGCAGCAGCGGCGGCGGCGACTCCGCAAGCGGCGACGGCTGGAACATCGGCTATGTAAACCTTGCCGATACCGACGTATTCTGCATGGCGCGTGAGAGCGCGTTGACCCCAGAGCTTGATGGTACCGGTTACCCGTATCGTTCTCTGACGGCAACAACGACAACCAGAAGCAGATCGACCAGACCAACGCATTCCTCGCAAAGGGTGTTGACGCGCTCATCCTCGTACCAGCTGACTCGGATGCAATCGCTCCGGCTATCTCAGCTGCGAACAGCAATGGCACTCCGGTTATCTGCCTCGGCATCAAGGCGAACTCCGGTGACTTCACCTTCGTAGGCTCCGAGAACTACGACTCCGGCCACATGCAGGGCGAGTACATGGCAGAAAACCTGCCGCAGGGCGCTAAGGTTCTGTATCTGGCAGGCACCGCTGGTCTGCAGCACTCCGCTGACCGCCGTCAGGGCTTCAAGGATGCTCTGAGCGAAGCAGGCCGCGATGACATCACCATTCTGGCTGACCAGGATGGCGATTACGTTAAGGACGAAGCAATGCGTATCTGCGACGCTTGGATTCAGACTTACGCTTCGGGCGGCAAGGCCGATTTCGACGCAGTTGTATGTGCAAACGACCAGATGGCTCTGGGTGCTGTGGAATCCCTGAAGGGCGCAGGTCTGCTGACCAATGCCGGTGAGATCCTCATTACCGGTGTTGACGGCTCCGACGACGGTCTGAAGGCTGTTAAGGACGGCTATATGTGCCAGACCGTTCTGCAGGATGCAGCAGGTCAGGCTAAGGCTACCCACGAAGTTCTCGAGAAGCTGAAGAACGGCGAGACTCCGGACAAGGAAATCATCGTTCCGTTCCAGTCCATCACCAAGGACAATGTTGACGAGTACCTGAAGTAAGCATCACTTCATTTCGACCACATCTAATGCATATCACTTTTTCCCCCCTGCGGGGGCAGTCCCGCAGGGAGGAGAACAAGCAGCCTAAAAGGAGAATATACCATGGAAACTTTGAGAATTGGTCTTGTAGGCACCGGCGGCATCGGCCGCACCCATATCGAGCGCATTAACAACACCCTGCAGGGCGGCAAAGTTGTTGCTTGTGCAGATCCGGCAAGTGCATTCGGTCTGTCGGTTGCAGAGAAGTACGGCATTAAGGGCTTCGAGAACCCGATCGACATGATTAACGATCCTGAGATTGACGCTGTCATGTGTACCACCGCTGATCCGTATCACGAGGAATATGTTCTGGCCTCCATCGCAGCCGGCAAGTATGTGTTCTGCGAAAAGCCGCTGGCTCCCAAGGCAGATGCCTGCAAGCGCATCGTCGAGGCTGAGATGAAGGCTGGCAAGAAGCTGGTTCAGGTCGGCTTCATGCGCCGCTATGACGAAGGCTACAAGCAGCTGAAGGCAGCGGTTGACAGCGGCAAGTACGGCGAAGCCCTGCTGCTGCACTGCGCACACCGCAACCCGTCTGTTCCGGATGACTGGGACAACTCCATGGCAGTTGAGAACTCCATGGTTCACGAAATCGACGTTCTACGCTGGCTGCTCGGCGAGGATTACGCTACCGCTGAGGTTCGCTACGGCAAGTCCACCAACAACGGTCCGAAGGACCTGCACGACCCGCAGATCATGATCTTGACCACCAAGTCCGGCGTCCGCATCGACGTTGAATCCTTCGTAAATAACAAGAATGACTACGACATCAAGTGCGAGATCGTATGTGACGGCGCGGTGCTCAACATGCCGAAGCCGAATTACATCTCGGTAAACGCAAATGCAACCACCGGTCAGGCAATGTACACGGATTGCTTCCAGCGCTTTGCAGATGCATATAACGCAGAGATCCAGACCTGGATCAACGCTTCCAAGGCAGGCTACGTTGACGGCCCGACCGCATGGGATGGCTACTGCTGCCAGGTTGCTGCGGCTGCAGCTTCCAAGGCACGCGAAACCCAGACCATCCAGCCGGTCGTATACGACGAGATGCCGGATTTCTACAAGAAGTAATTCAATTATTTTATATCACTTTAGCATTTTCACTTAGCCCCTAACTTCTCTCTTTTTTTCTTCGGCGGGTGTGCGGCAATCCGCGCACCCGTTGCCTATTTTCAGGAGGTAATCTTTATATGAAACTCGCAATTTGCACGGATGTTTTTGCTGATCTGTCCTACACGGATATGCTCGATAAGGTAAAGTCTCTCGGTATCGACGCGGTTGAGATGACCGCAGGCGGCTGGGGTGCGCGCAAGCACTGCAACACCGCGGAGCTGCTTGCTGACGAAGGCAAGCGCAAGGAATTCATGGGCGAGCTCGAGAAGCGCGGCATGCGTGTTTCTGCTCTGAACACATCCTGCAACCCGCTTTGGCCGAGCAAGACCGGCGAGGAATACAAGAAGTCCATGTACGACTGCGCTACTCTGGCAGGTCTGCTGGGCGTTAAGAAAATCGTTGCCATGGCAGGTCTGCCGGCCGGCAACGAGACCGACACCACCCCGAACTGGATCACCTCTACCGTTTCCTGGCCGGACTTTATGGCTCCGGCTTACGAGTACCAGTGGAAGGTAACCGTCGAGTTCTGGAACGAGTTCATTGCACACTGCAAGAAGTGCGGCATCGAGCACATCGCGATCGAGGAGTTCCCGGGCACCATGGTTTGGTCTGCTTCGACCCTGCTCAAGCTGCGTGAGGCTACCGACCCGATGCTCGGCATCAACCTCGACCCGTCCCACATGATGGTTCTGGGTGCAGACCCGATCGCGGCTGCTCGTGCGCTCAAGGGCTGCATCTTCCACGTTCACGGCAAGGATGCCCGTATCGAGCGTAGTCTGGCTGACACCGACGGTCTGCTCGAGCCTCGCCCTGTTACCGAGTCCGCTGACCGCGTATGGAACTACGTTGCAGTCGGCTGCGGCAAGGACCTGCAGTGGTGGAAGGAATTCTTCTCTGTCTGCCATATGATGGGCTACGACGGCGACGTTTCCCTCGAGATGGAAGACCTGACCATGACCGTTGATGCAGGTGTCAACACCTCGATCGACGCACTGCGTCAGACCATCAGCCAGTAATTTTACAGTTCGCCGTCTTTACAGCAATACTTCATCTGTTAAAACCCCGGTCTGCACTTGTTTGCAGACCGGGGTTTTTGATGAGGGATATGATTATATTGATATACATATTCCCAATTTTGATGGTATGTACACCAAACGATTGAAAGCATATAAACATATACGCATTTATTTGCTATCCATAAGCGGACACTGTTCTTGAGGCAGATTACTTGGTTTGCTTACAGCGGTCAATCCCTTCTTCTCCTACAGTTTGTGGGCGGGAGAAGGTGAATGCGTTATGAAGGAAAAAGCATTTCGTCTTTTTATTTGTGCGGTCATCGTACTGCACATTTCCCTTATAAATGCGCGATGACCGCTCGGATGGGACCCGAACGGTCATCGACTTAATGATGATCTAAAAGGTGATTGATCGTGGAACAGTGTCCACCATTTCTGTGTTTATTATACGCTCACGGCTCTGCCTTTGTCAAGGTAGAGCTTGGACTACTACAACAACCGCAGGATCAAGGCAAAGCTAAAAGGGCCTGCCGCCTGCAATTCACAGACAGCAAGCCCTTTCGGTTACTTGAACAATTTTTGCGTTGAATTTTTGTCTAACTTTTTGGGGTCACTTCAATCGGCTGTGCCTTTTCTTTGCTCTAATCGAGTGTTACAGACAATGAAAATGCAAAAAGAAACGTCATTCTCCATTTTTCATCCTCAATTCTCAATTCAGAATCTTTTCCATCTCCGAGATCATTTCATCGAACAGCTTTGTTGCGTCCTCGACCGGCTTGGGGCTTGCCATATCCACGCCCGCACCGCGTAGCAGCGTGATCGGGTCGGCGGAGCAGCCGCCGGACAGGAAGCCGAGGTAATCCTTGACTGCCGGTTCACCCTCCCGCAGAATGCGGCGCGACAGTGCAATGGCAGCGGCGTAGCCGGTCGCGTATTGGTAAACGTAGTAATCGTAGTAGAAGTGCGGAATACGCGCCCATTCAAGCGAAATCTCCTTGTCTACGTTCATTTCCGGTCCGAAATACTGCTCGTTCAGCTTTTTGTACATCGCGCAGAGCGCTTCGGCGGTCGTACCCTCGCCGCGCTGGGTCATCTCGTTGGCGGCAAGCTCGAACTCAGCGAACATGGTCTGACGGTACAGTGTGCCGCGGAACTGCTCGAGGAAGTGGTTGATGAGGTACGCGCGCTCCTTTTTATCGGTCGTGACGGACAGCAGGTACTCCATCAGCAGCGCCTCGTTGCAGGTGGATGCAACCTCAGCAACAAAGATCACATAGTCCTGGTATGCGGTCGGCTGGGTCTTGTTGGACAGGTACGAGTGGATGGAGTGGCCCATCTCATGCACGAGCGTGAACACGTCGTCGAGCGTGCCCTTGAAGTTGAGCAGCACATACGGGTGTACGCGCGCGCCTGCCGAGTACGCGCCCGAGCGCTTGCCCTCGTTCTCGTACACGTCGATCCAACCGTTTGCAAAGCCCTCGCGGAGCAGATTCAGGTAGTCCTCGCCGAGCGGTGCAAGCGCCTTCAGTGCGATCTCCTTGGCCTCCTCAAACGTGAATTTCATCTCCACGCCGTCCACGACCGGCACATACAGGTCGTACATGTGCAGTTCGTCCACGCCGAGCAGCTTCTTTCTCAGCGCAACATAGCGGTACATGGGCGCAAACGAGCGGTGCACCGCGTCGATTAGGTTGCGGTAAATCTCGGTCGGCACTTCATTGCCGTCAAGGGCGGCATCCAGCGTCGAGGGGTACTTGCGGACATTCGCGAAGAACAGCAGCTGCTTGAGCTGCGCGGACAGCGTTGTCGCCGAGGTGTTGCGGAACTGGCCGTAAACCGAGTACAGCGAATCGAACGCGGACTTGCGGAGCACGCGGTCGTAGGACTGCATGAGCGGGACGAATGTGCCGTGCGTGACGGGGTGTTTATTGCCGTCCTTGTCCACCGCGTCCGGGAATTTGAGGTCGGCGTCGTTGAGCATGGAGTAAATGTCATCCGGGCTGGCGGCCATCTCGCCTGCAGCGGCAAGAATTGCCTCCTCCTTGTCGGACAGCACATGCTCTCGGCGGCGGCGGATGCGGTCGATGTTCAGGCGGTACAGCTCCAGCTCGGGTGCTTCGGCGTACAGACGGTTCATGTCCTCATCGCTGATGGCGAGCAGCTCAGGGTCTCAAACGCGGCGGCAGACTGAATTTCGACCGCGAAGCGCGTCACCTGACTGACCATTTCCTGATACGCGGCGACGCGGGTGTCCTCATCGCTGCGGCGCTGCGCGTAGTGTACGAGCGCGTCAAATGCAAGGCTGATTTCATCATCCAGACGGAAAAAGACAGCAGAGCAGCGCCGCTTTCGGCCAGTCTGCCGCGGAATGCGGTGATGCGCGGAATGAACTCCTTGGCCTTCGCTAACGCGGCACGCCAGTCATCGTCGGTCGCAAACAGATCCTGAATCGCCCATTTGTCCTTTTCGGGCACATCTGCGCGGGCGGGAATTTTATTGGTTTCCATGGAAATACTTCCTTTCCGGTAGAGTTTTCTCCTCTTATTATGATACTCCAACCGCGGGATTCATGCAAGCGATTTACCGCGATAAAATCAAACATCCCGCTTTCCTTGCAAAAAAGCGGGATGTTTGTTATTCTTCCTCCGGCAGCGAATTGCCGTAGGTTTCGAGTGCGCGCTTGATATCATTCCACGCAAAACCGCGACGCTGGAGTGCCGCAACGGCTTTTTCGACCTCTTTTCGATCGGAAACGTCACCGCGCAGGCGTTTTTCGAGCAGAGCCAGCATTTGCGCCTCATCCGGAGAGAAGGTCTGCATAGCCGCTTCTGCGGTGTCGCGGTCTATGCCGCGGCGGGTCAGCTCCTGCCGGATGCGTGCCGCGCCGTAGCCCTTGCGCGTGTAGCTGCGCACAACGCTTTCCGCGAACAGCGTATCGTTCAGCAGACTGCGTTCGGTCAGCCACGCAAGCGCGTAATCGGCGGCTTCCTCATCATGACCCTTGGCAAGCAGCTTATCGCGCAGCATTTTTCGCACTCAGTGCCCGGTAAGACAGCTGTTTTGCCGCCATATCGAGGGCTGCGCGGTATTTATCCTCGCTCATTATTCTTCGTCGAGGTCATCAAAATCGTCCGCGTCGATGGAGACCGCCTTGGAGGACGACGGACGCGGTGCCTTATCCGCAGGTTTTTTCGGCCTTCTCGGTCGGCACAGCGGCGGAAGGACGTGCCGCATGGCTCTGCGCCAGCTTTGCTGCGCTCCTCGGCAACCTTTTCCATGATCTGCTTCTGTACGTCATCCGCGATGTCCGGATGATCCTTGAAATACTGCTTGGCAGCATCACGGCCCTGCCCCAGACGGGTATCGCCCATGGAGAACCACGCGCCGGATTTGTTGAGGATGCCGAATTCCACGCCGAGATCGACCAGCTCGCTCGTGCGGGAAATGCCTTCGCCGTACATAATATCGAACTCAGCCTGCTTGAACGGGGGAGCGACCTTGTTTTTACAACCTTTACGCGGGTTTGGCTGCCGATCAGCTCGGTGCCGTTTTTCAGATGCTCCACGCGGCGAACCTCCATGCGGACAGACGCATAGAACTTGAGCGCACGGCCGCCGGTGGTGACCTCCGGATTGCCGTAAATGACGCCGACCTTCTCACGCAGCTGGTTGATAAAGATGGCTACACACTGGCTCTTGGCGATCGAGCCGGCCAGCTTGCGCATCGCCTGACTCATCATGCGGGCATGCAGACCGACAAAGGAATCGCCCATTTCGCCTTCGATTTCGGCGCGCGGCGTCAGCGCGGCAACCGAGTCGATAACCACGATGTCGATCGCGCCCGAGCGCACGAGCGCCTCCGCAATGTCCAGACCCTGCTCACCGGTGTCCGGCTGGGAGACCAGCAGGCTGTCAATGTCAACGCCGAGTGCCTTGGCGTAAACCGGGTCGAGCGCGTGCTCGGCGTCGATAAACGCAGCCGTGCCGCCCAGCTTCTGTGCCTCTGCAACGCTGTGCAGCGCAACCGTGGTCTTACCGGAGGATTCCGGTCCGTAGATCTCAATGATTCGGCCGCGCGGCAGACCGCCGATGCCGAGTGCGAGATCCAGACCGATCGAGCCGGTCGGGATGTGTTCGATATTCATGCCGGTGTTTTCGCCCAGACGCATAACCGAGCCTTTGCCGAACTGCTTTTCGATCTGACCGAGCGCAGCGGCAAGTGCTTTCTTCTTATCAGCCGCAGGAGCGACCGGTTCCAACTGCTTTTTGGTAGCCATGATAGCATTTCCTCCTGAAAAAGTTACAAATATGCAAGCCGCAGAGCGGCGGTGTATTCGGATTCGATACACCCATTATAACAGGGTGCCGATTTGAATGCAATGATTTTATCGAAAATTTGTTCGATAAAATTTGATATAAAAAATCCTGCCTTTTCAGGCAGGATTTTCAACGGGTCTTATTTACCCTGTGCGTCGATATACGCCTTCGCATGCTGCTTGAGCTTGTCGAAGGTTTCCTCGCTCAGCACATGCTCGATGCGGCACGCATCCTCAGCGGCGGTCTCAGCGTCCACGCCGAGAGCGGTGAGGAACGCGGTGAGCACGGTGTGGCGCTCGTAAATGCTGGTGGCGATCTGCATGCCGGATTCGGTCAGTCCCAGCAGACCGTTCTGGTCGATGGAAACGTAACCGTTATCGCGCAGCAGGCCAACGGCACGGCTGATGCTCGGCTTGGAAAAGCCGGTGTAGTGCGCAACGTCGATCGAGCGCACCTGTCCATTTTTCTGCGTCAGAACCAGGATGGCTTCCAGGTAGTTTTCCGCGCTTTCCTGAATTTTCAATGCACGGACCTCCTTTTTTAAGATACTCTTTTCTGTAGGGCAGCACATGGGTTGGTCCTGCCGCGAAATTCTGTAATAGTATATCTATTTTATCATGACTTGCGTGTTTTTGCAATCTGCGTTGAACAAATTTCAAGCGGAAACAGCGGCTTGTGTTACGGCTGATCGGGCGGGAGCGGATTTTCCGGTGTATTCTGCGGCTCGGGCTGCGGTGCGGGAGCCGGCTGCTCGAACGGCTGCGGCTCGGGCATTTTGCGGTCAATGCTGCGCAGGGTGCGGTGCATGCTGAACAGCATCATAATAAATTCATAGCCGAGCCGTGCAGCAATATTTCCGACGATAAACAGCAGGATCGCCCAGAAAAAGTGGAAAAACAGCAGAATAACGCTGTAAACAGCCAGCGCAGCGACCGTCATGCAGTACAGGATTTTCAGCAGACCCTCGGTGTATGCGTGCCGGAAATTGAGAAAATCATGCAGCTTTGCTGCCGCGCCATGGTAGTGATTCGGCTTGCGGACAAACAGCGTGTACAGCGCGATGCCGCCCGCAAGAATCAGTAAAAGCGCCAGAATCGGCAAAATCATTGAGAAAAGCGGTGTGTATGTATAGGTGTAAGCGTAATTCATGGTATGCACCTCTCCTTTGGAAATGGGTTGATACATTTGTAGTGTACCATATTCTGCGGGGATGATAAAGGGAAAGTTGAATAATTGAGAATGGAAAATGGAGAATGAAGGTGAGGGGAAAATCGGTGTATTTATCAGGTCGGAATGGCGTTCTCTCAAACATTGGCAATCGTGTAATCGCGGGGACGACCGGCGACCGCCCGCATACCGTTAAATATTACGTTCATTTTCCATTCTTTATTCTCAATTTTTCATTTCAAACCGCCTACGACCATTGCAAATTCCATCAAAATGTTGTACTCTTGATGTACCACCGAACAGGAGAGATACCATGAAAATTTTGCACACTACACCCGCGCAGGACGGGTTTTTATATGCCTGCGGAGTTTGCACCGCATGAGGGCTGTCTGATGATCTGGCCGGAACGCGCCGACAGCTGGCAGTACGGCGCCTATGCGGCCCGGAAAGCCTTTCTGCGTGTGATCGAGACGATTTCCGAAAGCGAAAGCATGACCGTGCTCTGCTCGGAAGGGCAGTATGACAACGCGCGTGCGCAGCTGCCCGACCGCGTTCGTCTGGTCGTGATGGAGACTGACGATGCGTGGGCGCGTGACGTTGGCCCGACCTTTGTTATCAACGGCAGGGGGGAGAGCGCCGCGGCATCGACTGGGGTTTCAACGCGTGGGGCGGCGATGTAGACGGCCTGTATCCATCGTGGGAGAAGGACAACCGCGTGGCGCGCAAGTTCTGCGACCTGGTCAGCAACGACGTATACGATAAACGCGATTTCATTTGCGAGGGCGGCTCCATCCACTCGGACGGCGAGGGCACCGCGCTCGTCACCGAAGCCTGCCTGCTGAGCGCGGGACGCAATCCCGATCTCACGAAGATTCAAATTGAGCAGGTTTTGTGCGATTATCTGGGCGTTTCAAGGTGATCTGGCTGCCGCGCGGTATTTACAACGACGAGACCAACGAGCACGTTGACAACGTATGCGCTTTCACGGCTCCGGGCGAGGTTGTGCTCGCGTGGACGGACGACGAGACCGACCCGCAGTATGCGCTCTCAAGGCCAGTCTGGATGCACTGGAAGCTGCGACCGATGCCAAGGGACGCAGGATCAGGGTACACAAGCTGCCGCTGCCCAAGCCGGTGACCATCACCGCAGAGGAGTGCGACGGCCTTGACCTGTGCGACAGCGAGCCGACCCGAACCCCGGGAGAGCGTCTGGCGGCAAGCTACGTCAACTTCTACATTGCGAACGAGGCTGTTGTCATGCCTGCCTTCGGCGACCCGATGGATGAAAAGGCGCAGGCCATCCTGCAGGAGCTTTTTCCCGACCCGCAAGGTAGTTGCGATTCCGGCCCGCGATATCCTCATCGGCGGCGGCAATATCCACTGTGTGACCCAGCAAATCCCGAAAATCTAACAGAAAGGACGAACCAAGCGGTTCGTCCTTTATTTTGCTGTTTTTACTTGAGCAGGCCGTTATCGGTGAAATAGTCGATCTTCATCGCGTGACGGACTCGATCGAGCGTGCCCTGAGCGGTCTCAGCGGCGATTTCACTGCCCTTCTTGAGAATCTCGTAGACTTCAGGCAGGCGACCCTCCCACTGCGCGCGGCGCTCGCGCATGGGCGACAGCAACGACTGCATGACGTTGTTCAGGAACTTCTTGACCTTGACATCGCCCAAGCCGCCGCGCTGGTAGTGCGCCTTGAGCTCATCGAGATTCTGGTACTCCGGCAGGAACTCCGCGAAGTGCTCCGGCTGGCAGAACGCATCCAGATAGGTGAACACGGTATTGCCCTCCAGCTTGCCGGGATCCTGCACGCGGATGTGGTCCGGATCGGTGTACATGGACATGATCTTCTCACGAACGACCTCCTCCGGATCTGCAAGGTAGATGCAGTTGCCGAGCGACTTGCTCATCTTCGCCTTGCCGTCTGTGCCGGGCAGACGCATGCAGGCGTTGTTGGACGGAAGAACAATCTGCGGCATCGTCAGCGTTTCGCCGTAAACCGTGTTGAACTTGTGCACGATTTCGCGGCACTGTTCGAGCATCGGCTCCTGGTCCTCGCCGACCGGAACAGCCGTAGCGTTGAATGCGGTGATGTCCGCCGCCTGACTGATCGGATAGCAGAAAAAACCGACCGGAATGCTGGCTTCAAAGTTGCGCATCTGAATCTCTGCCTTAACGGTAGGGTTGCGCTGTACACGGGACACGGTGACAAGGTTCATATAGTAGAACGTCAGCTCGGTCAGCTGCGGCACCATGGACTGGATGAAGATATTCGCCTTTTCCGGGTCAATGCCGACCGCAAGATAGTCCAGCGCGACCTTCATAATGTTCTGGCGCACGCGCTCCGGGTGCTCGGCGTTGTCGGTCAGCGCCTGCGCGTCCGCAATCATGATGTAAATTTCGTCATATTTTCCGGAATTCTGCAGCTTCACGCGCTCGGCCAGTGAGCCGACGTAGTGGCCGACATGCAGGTTGCCGGTCGGGCGGTCGCCCGTAAGAATGATCTGTTTCATATCGTAAACGCTCCTTAAAATTCGTTTTTCAGACAGGTTTTCCAGTTTTCAGGCAGTTCCACGTTGGAGGAAATCCACATGGCGAACATGCCGTTGAGCATCGTCCAGTAGCGCAGGAGCCGCCATCGTGTCTCATCCTGCGGAATGCCTTGTTTTTCCGCGATAGCGACAGCCACACGGCGGAAAACGGAAAACGGCGGGTAGTTGCCCTCGATCGGCTCAAGCGAGAACGTCAGCTTCTGGGAGGCATTGCGGAAATACGCGCTGAAATACGTCGGGTTGCGCATGTAAAAATCCAGATAGGCGGTGCCGAGCTGTTCCATGGTCTGCGGCAGGCTTTCGTCCAGACCGCTGAGCGTCAGCTCGAGTGTGCGCGTCAGCTCCTGCATGACATAGGCACGGCAGGCGTCGATCAGGCGCTCCTTGCTGTCAAAATGGCGGTAGATGGCGTTGTGGCTCACGCCGCACTGCGTTGCCAGCCGCCGGAGAGAAAGATTTTCGAGGCCGTCCTGCGAGATCAGCGTGACCGCTTCCTCCAGCAGCTTGCTTTTCAGATTTCCGTGATGATACTGATCGGCCATTTCCTCACCTCGTTGTTTGTTGTGATGGGTTTATTATAGTCCTTGATGTTGTCGGTGTCAACATTAAAATGTCACAACGATAACCAATTGCATTTGCGAAAAAATGCGTATAAAATGACGAATTACATTATCAGGGTGAGAATTTATCGTTGCAGTGCAAAACAGGATGTTGATGATGTACACACTGTTTTGCAGCAAAAAACACCGATACTCTCCGGAAAAACGGAGAATATCGGTGTTTGCAGCTACGGTTTAGTAGATTACGACAGTCGAGCCGATCGGTATGTTGTTGTAAATCCAGTTGATGTCGTTGTGCTTCATGCGTACACAGCCGTGCGAAACCGGATAGCCGCTGCTGAAGTCATATTCGGTGCTGGTGCCGGGATAGCACAGGCGGGAGTGGAACGCGTAGCCGGTGCCCGGATAGAAGCCTACAACCGGACGAACCGTGTAATTACCGGTGGTCCAGCCTGCCTTCAGCTTGTAGCTGACGGTGGTCACGCCGACCGGAGTCGGGGTGGAGGCAGCGCCGGTGCCGACGATAAAGCTCTTGGTCAGCTTCCAGTTGCCCTTGGAGCCGGTGAATACGTTTACATGCTGATAGGCGCGGTTGATCCAGACCAGATAACTGGTGTTGCTGGAGTAGCCCTTGGCGTTGATCCAGACCTCCTTGGTGGTCTTGGAATAATCGTTGTTGGCCGCGTAGGACGTGGTGTAGTTGCCGCGGTAAACCGAGGATACCTGCTTGAGGATAGCGGCAGCATCGCGCTGTGCATACCACTCGGCAGAGTAATTCTCGATCGGAACGGTCTTCTGGGCGTAAACCTGCTCGGTTTCGCCAGTGGACGGGTTGTCGTAGAGCAGCTTAAAGCCAATCGCCGTGCTGGTCTTCATATTCTTGGTGAAGGTGAAGGTGCTGGTGTGGCTGGAGGTCTTGCCGTTGGTCAGCTCGAAGCTGTTGTTCGTGCAGCCCTTGATCGCGGAGCCGTCCTGATACCAGATTGCAGTGCAGGTAACGCCTTCCTTTACGCCGGAGAAGCTAACCTTGGCAGTCAGCGAGCCGCCGGCCTTAACCTTATCCGGAACGGTCATCGTGATCTGAACGCCATCCAGACCGGGATCGATGTTGTCGATCGTGTGGTCGGCCTTAGCCGTTACCGTGCAGCCGACCATGCGGGTGTCTACGGTGCCGATCTTGCCGGTACCGTCAACCGTGGTGTTCTTGCCGGCCAGAACCATCGTGCCGACCGTGCCGGACAGCGTGATGCGGTTGCCGGAGCCGCGCAGTACGGAAACGGTATCCGCGTTGCCCTTGAGTAGGATGGTGTTGTTGCTGCCGGTGATGGTGATGGCATCCGAGGTCATGCCTTCGAGCACGATGGTGCGGCCGGAAGCGGTGATCTCGATGTTGGAGACTGCGCCGCTGTAGCCAACGGAGCCGCCCTTGCCTGCGATAATGAGCGTGTTTACGGACGAAGTGCTGTCCATCTTCACATCAGCCGTGCCTGCCGGGTCAACAGCAAGCGTAGAGATGCTGGTCTGCTTGGTAGCATTCAGTACAGCGCGCTCCTCGCCCTTGAGGACGATGCGGTGCGAGCTGCTAACGGAATCAAGCGAAATTTCATTCGTGGGAGCGGCAAAGATCCAGTCGCCGTCTGCGACAGCGCCGGTCAGAGCGATGCTCGGATTGGTGAGTACGGTGCCGCCGGCCAGCTCGGTCGGTGCGCTGTCTGCGTTGGTGGCAGCTGCAATGCGCACGATCATGGTGACGAACTGTGCACGGGTCAGCTTGTTCGACGGAGACAGCTTGGCAGCAGAGGTACCGTTTACAACGCCCTGGCTGATCAGAGCGGCAGCTGCCTGCTTCTGCTCGGTAGTCATGGAGGAGGTATCGGTGAAGCTGCTCAGCTCATCGGCAGCGGTCTCTGCGCGGTCGTACGCGCACGCACGCGCCATCAGAACGAAAGCCTCGGCACGGGTAGCTGCAGTGTCAAAGCTGCGGTTGTCGTTTGCGGTAATCAGATCGAGGTGGATGGCCTTGCCCAGATCCTCGCTGTACCATGCGGACTGCTGGCTGGCAGCCAGACCGGATACACTGTCGGCCTGCGTTGCGCCAAGCGCACGGTTGAGGATAACGATAGCCTCGGAACGCTTGACCGAGTTATTCGGCATAATTTTGCCGTTGATGCCCTTCAAAAGACCCAGCTCAACACCCTTGCGCAGCGAAGCGGCAGCCCAGTGACCGTCGATGTCCGGGAAATCCGTGGTCGTCGGCTCGGAAGGTGTGGTCGGGTCAGTCGGAGTCGTGGGTTCGGTGGGAGTGGTCGGAGTGGTCGGAGTCGTCGGTTCGGTGGTCGTCGGAACGGCGGTCTGCTCCAGTGCAAACGGGAGCGGATCGAGCATCAGATACTGCGGCATGTACTTGGATGCACCGGCACGCAGCGGATCGGAATCGCCGCCGATCACTAGCTTGTTGTCGGAGAAGCTGTCGTCCACCAGCATGCGGAAGGTGGTGGTGCCCCAGTGGAAGGTGAGCCACTGCGCCTTGTCAGCGTTGTTCTTGCTGTCCGCAAGGTATGCCTTTACCTTGTTGTGGGCCTCGGTCAGCTTGGTCTTGCCGGAGTCGGTCAGGTCGATCTCAACGGCTTCTGCGCCGTTCTCGGTGGTTGCCTTGGCAGAGGCAAAATCTGCACGGTCGAACTGCCACTCCTCGTTCAGAAAATCGGTCACACTGCACAGACGGCGGTCGCCCAGACGAGTGGCCCAGTAAGCGGCAGTGTTGCTGGTAGCTGTTTTCGGAATGGAAACGGTGATCACATCGCCGGAAACGGCGGCAGACGCGCCGGTCAGACCCTCAAGCTGCATGCGCTGCGAGATGATCTTCTGCGCTGCTGCCAGATCGGTCTGGAGAGCGGTGCTGTCGTACGCGCTGCCGGTGATCGGCTTGAATGCAAACGTCAGCGCGTTTGCAGCCTTGGTGGTCGCCGAATCATTTACGGCAAAAGCAGTGGTGAACAGCATCATGGCGGCCAGCAGACCGCTGAAAATGCGTTTTGTCAACTTCAAAATACTATCCCCTTTTTGACAGTTGCAGAATGCGGACATTCTGCCTTACCTTATTACCTATATTTTACGTTCCTGACCATAGCTTGTCAAGACGAGTAAGGTTTCAGTTCGAAACATTTCGCTGCCCGCTGGGGACGGCGTACCCACGCCGAGAGGGCAAGAGGGGAGACACCTGCGGTTTTGCCCGTAGGCCACTAAACCTTATTCCCGCGCCGTGCGCGGATTAAATGAGTGCGTACCCTCTTGACTCCAGTTTCCCTTGGGAGAGCACGTCGAAAATCGGAGAACTGAGACTCGCCAGGGGGAACGGCTGTACTGCTCAGCTTCTGTAGGGGCGGACCAATGTGTCCGCCCATTTCTCCACCTTCATCGCTCAAGCTGTATTCGTACTGCTACACAGGCGGTTCAATTTCCGCAGGCGCAACATAACAGTGTTGCGCAACTCGTTTGCACGTTGTTGTGCATGGCACCTGCGGATTTCATCCGTTGCAGAATCTATCTTGTAGGGCGGATGACCCCATCCCGCCGTATGTAAATGGCAGCAAATCGTAAAAACGGCGGGGTGAGGTCACCCCGTCCTACAATATAACGCGTTAAAGACTTGTGCGACACTGTCATCCCCCAGGGGACTCTCTCTTACCCTTCGGGCAATTCACCTTGTGCCGCACCCTGCGTAGATTTAACCATATGTGTAGCAGTAAGCTGTCTGTGAAATGCGAAAAGGCGGAGAAAGACACGCTGCGGTAACCCGACTGCCGTTCCCCATTTTGCAGCGGTCGCCGGTCTCTGGTCTGCGCCAGACTAAGAAACAAAAGGAAGTGGGAGTTAAGAGGGTAGAAACCATTGGTGTCTACCCTCTTGCCCCGCCGCGGGGCGCGGCGACATTCCCGCCGTCCGCAGGCGGCGAATCCCAATACGGGTAACAGCCATCCACGCTTTACAATCTGAATACAGCATGTTATACTATAAAATAAGCATAAAAACGACCCTTTTTCAAAGGAGGAAATCACCCATGCTTTGCAAAAACTGCGGCAAGGAGCTGCCGATCGCCGGAAAATTCTGCCCCTTCTGCGGCGCAGCTGTCGAGCAGACCGGTGTCAACGACGAAACAGCTGTATTTACCACCCTGCCGGATGATATGAAGGACCCTGTTGAGACCGGTCCGATTGACACCAGCGCGTTTGACGCGGCTATGCGGGCCGAAAAGCAGCAGCTTCCGGTGGACGACACGGCTGCCGATCCGCTGGCAGACACCAATCCCAATATTCCGAATCCGAACATTCCCTCGCAGGCTGCCATGCGTCCGATCGACACGCCGCCGGTCCGCCGTGCTGCGGACACGCCTGAGCGCCGCACGACCTACTACAACGGTGAGGCCGATCCGAAGGACCGCGTTTACAAAAAGCCGTCCAAGGGAAAACGCGGCCTGATCATTGCGCTGGTGGTCATCATCGTGGCGGCTTTGATTGGCGGCGGTGTATGGTATTTTACCAATGCACACAAGACCGACGAAAACCTTATCCTGGCCGAAAAGTACATGGATCGCGGTGACTTCGACAAGGCGCTCGAGTATTACCAGAAGGCGCAGGAGGAAGCTAAGGACCCGGCGGCTCTGGATGCGACCATTCAGCTGATCAAGGACTATCAGTCTGCCGAGGATTATGTGGGCAACGGCCAGTACACCGAGGCTATTGCGGCGCTCAAGCAGCTGCAGAACCGTGTTACCGACCCGGATTCCGCAATGTACAAGGCCATCGAGGATTTGCTCGATAAGGCGCAGTCTGCCCAGTCGGACGATCAGTTCAACTCCGATCTGGACGAGGCACAGAGCTATCTGGACGATAAAAGTACGATGCCGCCAGCGGCAAGCTGGATTCTCTGGCAAATGATGATTCGCTGACCGATGACCAGAAAAAAAAGCAGGTCAAGGAGCTGCAGAAGCAGCTTTCCGATGCACAGCAGCAGGAAAAGCAGCAGGAAGAGAACAGCCAGAAAAAGGCCGAGCAGCGCGATGCGTTCAGCAAAAAGATGGATGAGCTGGAAAGTGACGATCTGAAAATTTCGTCGGCAGAGAATCAGGAGGATGAGCTGGCCATGACCGCAAGCTCGTTCGAGCAATGGGATAACCTGCTGAGTGAGATGTACGACTACCTTGCGACCGTGCTCAACGCCGATCAGTACGCTTCCGAGGAGGCAAGCTACAAGCAGTGGGTGCAGGAGCGTGACTCCGGTGCGGAAAATGCCGCAAAGGAGACCGAGGATGACACCGCAAAGCAGCTTGCATCCTACAGCTTTAAGCAGAGCTACACCAAAACACACTGCTATAAGCTGCTCGATCTGATGAACTGAACACAGGAATAACGAAAAAGGACGCATCAGGCGTCCTTTTGTTTGCCGCAAACGAGAAACAGGGTGCAAAAAAGCGCCGCTTTCTTGCGAAAACGACGCTTTGCGTATCCTTAATTATAAAAAACGAATTGCTTACTCTGCGGTGTACGGCAGAAGAGCAATGTGACGTGCACGCTTGATAGCCTCGGTCAGCTGACGCTGATGAGCAGCGCAGGTACCGGTCATGCGGCGGGGCAGGATCTTGCCGCGCTCGGACATGTACTTCTTCAGCTTGCCGGCATCTTTATAGTCAACGTGTGCAACCTTATCTACGCAGAATGCGCATACCTTGCGACGGCGACGGCCGCGCTGCGGGCGCTCTGCACGCTCCGGACGGGGAGTAAATTCCTTCTTGGTTTCTTCCATGATCACGTAACCTCCTTCAGTTTAGAATGGGACATCGCCGTCGTCATCAGCAAGCTCCTGAAAATCCGAATCTCCTGCAGGGAGATCGAAAGCCGGAGCAACCTGGGACGCGGCAGGCTCGGGCCGCATCTGCGATCCGTTGTCATAGCCGCCAAAACCGCCCTGATTGCCTGCATTGTAGGCATCGCGGGATTTCTTCGTTTCACCGAAGGAAACCTCGTCGCAATTTACTTCGATTGCAGTGCGGTTGTTGCCGTTCTGATCCTGCCAGCGGCGGGACTGGATACGGCCGACTACGATTGCCATAGAACCCTTCGTGAACCACTGTGCAACGAACTCTGCCTGACGGCCCCATGCGACACAGTCGATGAAGTCGGTCTGGCGTTCGCCGTTCTGATCCTTGCGACCACGGTCGATCGCAAGCGAGAACGAGCACACAGCCATGTTGGACTGGGTATGGCGCAATTCGGGATCGCGGGTCAAACGACCCATCAGAATCGCCTTATTGAGCATTGGTGTTCACCGCCTTAGTCGTCCAGGCAGACGATGATGGAACGCATGATGCCGTCCGTGATCTTGTAGATACGGTCCAGCTCAGCCGGGAAATCGGGCTTGGACTCAAAACGAACCAGCGTGTAAACGCCCTCCGTCTGATCCTCGATCGGGTACGCCAGACGGCGCTTGCCCCAGTCCTCGACCTCTACGTTCGTGCCGTTCGCCTCAACGAGAGACTTGAACTTGTCCACAACAGCGGTAGCCGCTGCCTCTTCCAGCTTGGGGTTAACGATGAAGATAGTCTCGTACTTGCCAGAAATCTTTGCCATATTCTTAGCACCTCCTTTTGGACTTTTGGCCCACATCCTTTGATGTGAGCAAGGATACTATACCATTATAACGGATATACGGAGAATGTCAAGAAAAATTTCAAAAAAATATTGACGAACTTTCAAAAGCATGATATACTGAAAACACTGTGAACGAGAAAAGACTCGTTCCGGCAGCAAATAGCTGCTTGTGTGGCTCAGTTGGTAGAGCAGCGCATTCGTAATGCGCAGGTCGCCGGTTCGAGTCCGGCCACAAGCTCCAAAATGTGTTGATGAAAGATGCAACGCCGAAAAACGCCGCACGAAAGTGCGGCGTTTTCACATATAACGCACTACTTTTAGAATATAAAAGTTGCAAAAACTCGATTTTTCAAAATTTCAGTTTTGCCCTGCGAGAGGCGACATTTTTAAGATGCGCCCTGCCGAATTTATGGTCTGGTGTGGTTCGAACACCAAGGCTAAAAAAACAAAGAAAACCAGCAGTCGCTGTATCACCCGCCCCTCTTCTGGCGTGTGAGGCAGCGGCTTTTCCTATCAGATGGGAGTCGGACACATAATCTGAAGTGGGCTCTATAACCTAATTGAAAAGAAAACGTTATACTTGATATGGACTTTTCCTGCTGAGTCGGTTACCATATTAAGTGTTCCGTGCGGCAAGTTCAGCTTTGTCCCGCAAGGATCGATGAAAGGAAAGGCAAAATCAATTATGAAACTGAAAAGAAATTCCCTGACCACGATTCTGGTGGTCAGCTTCCTCCTCATGGCACTCTCAGGCTGCGGGCAGCAAGCCGAGCCGGATTCAGCGCAGCCGCCGCTGGAAACCGTAACGTACTCCAATCTGACGGACGCGGACTCGCGCAAGCTGCTCACCGAAGCGCTTGCAGATGCCAATGTGGATGAGACCCGAACGAAGCTGCTGCTGGATCGCGTGGATCAGTTCAATGCCAGCGTCAAGAGCGAATGGCTGACAGGCGGGTTTGAGAGCGTCGCTACCACCGAGACCAGATATGACCCCTATGAGATGCAAGATCTGTGGACGGAGAAGAACGGCAGCTTTCCCGGCTATAACTGCCGGATCACGGCCTTCAGTCTGTTCGGTGAGTTCGTCACCGCCGGAGTAGATCAGCCGGAAACGCAGGGCGAGGACTCCCTCTTTATGGATCTTGAAACGCTGGCCGCAGATCCCGCCGTTCTCTGCGGAGACAGCACGTCCAAGTTCTGCGCATTGTTTGCACCGGTAACTGCCGCAGATACCACGGAGGTGGCGGATCAGGTCAAAGCGCTTGAGACGGGTTGGTCGGAGCGCGGTATTTCCTTTGAGGACAGTTCCGCCCGTCTGATCTCCGTTGTCCTCCATGACCGATTTTCGGATACGGACAATACGCTGTTCATCGGGCACGTGGGCGTATTACTGCCGGCAGAGGACGGGAGCCTGTACTTCATTGAAAAGGTCGCCTTTCAGGAGCCGTACCGCCTTGTAAAGATTCAGAACAGAACCGAACTGAGCGATTATCTGATGGAAAAATACGATACCGCATGGGGCCAGGATACGACACGTCCCTTCATCATGGAAAATGATGAACTTATGGATGGATACCGCCCAAACCCGTTGGACAGCGCGTTATAAGCAGCACATAGGGCAGGAAGCCTGCTTCTTCGGAAACAGACTTCCTGCTTCCTTTTATACCCCCACGTAGCCCTCTGTCGCGCCCTGTGTGGCCGATAAAGCAGACACTGCGGATACGGACACCCCCTGAGAAGAAAGCGCCGTGTAAGTCCGCAAACGCCGAAGTAAAAAACAAATCACACATGGAGAAAGCCGCCCTGGGCATCTGAGATCATCAGATGCCCTGGGTGGCTTTTTGCGTTTCATCAGAAAGGAGGCTCACATCATGGCAAGCGAGATCAGAAATCGCTTCACAGACACAGAAATGCAGATCGCCAGAGAAACGGACCTGCCGGAGCTGCTCTCCCACCTCGGCTATCAGGTCAAGCGCGTGGGACGCTTCCATACTACCGCGGAGATGGACAGCCTGCGGATCAAGGACCGGCGCACCTGGTTTCGCTACTCTCAAGACATCGGCGGCGATGCGATCACATTCCTGCAGCAGTTCTGCGATAAAACTTTTCCGGAGGCAGTAGAGTACCTGCTGACCTTTCAAGGCAAGGCCAGAGACGCTCCTGTCAAAACAAAACCAGTCACCAAGCAGGACGAGCCGCCAAAAGAGTTTGCATTGCCACCGCTCAATGTAGATGACCGCCGCGTATTCGCTTACCTTCGCAAACGCTGCATCGCCGCACAGGTGATCCGTCAGTTTATGAACAGCGGATCACTGTATGAGAATGCAGTCCATCACAACTGCGTTTTGTTGGCAGAGATCACACCGGACAAGCCGGATATGCAGGTCTGCGCGGCACCTATGACCGCGACGGGAAAGGGTTTCGTGGAGATGTATCTGGCAGCCGGATTGCCGCTCACCAGCTTCGGCAGGGATAAGAAAGCGTTCCAGGACTACTTGTGCCGGGGCGGAAAACCGGTGTCCTTCCGCTATGAAGGACAAGACTATGCCGTCACGATCTCCAATATTCTTAGAAACTACGCAAATTCTAACCGTAATAAGGAACAGCGGGTATATCAGGAATTGAAAGAATATAACTTCTGGAGAAATCTTTATGGAACTAAAGGAATTGCTCTAGTTGTTTATCTTTTAATAATTGTAAGAGAAATTACCCTTCATGGAACTATTGATATAAAAATATTTTTTTAAATCCATATCCAGATTATGTAGTTCTAATATTAATGACTCTATACGCTGTGACCTTTGTACTATTCGTCAACAAGCAAACGGTTATAATAAAGGCGTTTGACTATGCGAAAAGTTTAATTGAGGTGTGTGAGAGGATATGAGTGCCAATACTTAATTTGAAAAACAGCAGATTTTTTCACCTTTAGCGCTTTGAACGCGTCTTTTCTGTCAACACAAGGCAAAACCCTTCCGATTTTCGGAAGGGTTTTGCTTTATCCGGATATCGGCATCTGCTTCCTATATAATGAGATAGCGGTATGCCAAAACTTATTATTGACATATGCCGAAAACGTGATAGACTATAAGTAACATTATTGACATATGTCGGAAATGAATTCGGAGGAAATGGTTATGAAGATCGCAGTTACCTATGAAAATGGAGAGGTTTTCCAGCATTTTGGCCACACGGAGCAGTTTAAGCTGTACGAGGTATCCGGCGGCAAGCTGCTGCATACACAGGTGGTGGATACGAACGGCAGCGGTCACGGTGCGCTGGCTGGCCTGCTGGCACAGCTCGGTGTGGATACGCTGATCTGCGGCGGCATTGGCGGCGGCGCACAGGCAGCGCTTGCGGAGGCCAATATCCGTCTGATCGGCGGTGTGCAGGGCAATGCCGATGAGGCAGTGCAGGCGTTCCTGAACGGTACGCTGGCGTTTGATCCCAATGTGCACTGCACGCACCATGATCACGGCGAAGGCCATTCCTGCGGCAGCCACGGCTGCGGCGGGCACTGTCACGAATAATTCATGCCGAGACCGAGAAAGTGCCGCAGAATCTGCGGTCTGCCGACGTTCAGCGAGTTTTCCCCGCAGGAAAGTACGACAGAGTGCGTGCAAATGACGCTGGATGAATATGAAGCCATCCGTCTGATGGATCTGGAAAATCTGCAGCAGGAGCAGGCTGCCGCGCAGATGGGCGTGGCCCGCACAACGGTGCAGCTGATCTACAACAATGCCCGCCGCAAGCTGGCGGATTGCCTTGTAAACGGCAAACGACTGGTGATCGAGGGCGGCGATGTTGCGCTGTGCGAACGTCATGCGCAGTGCCCCGGACGCGGACATTGCTGCCGCAGCGGCTGCCCGAAACATCAAAAATAAGTGCAGAAAACGAAAAAACCGTTGCTTTTGGAACGGTTTTTCGTTATTCTTCGTGATCGAGCACATAGCGGTACAGCGCGTTTTTCTTTACGCCGGTTTCGGCGGAAACTGCCTTGACCGCGTCCTTCTGGGTCTGGCCCTGTTCCACGCGGCGGCGGACCGCCTCAGCGGCAGAGGCAAGACGCTCGGCCTCGTCCTGCTCGGTCTCCGGCTCGTCCGGCGCACCCTCGAGAATGAGCACGAACTCGCCACGCGGCGCGTTGGCGTCAAAGTAGGCAACCGCCTCGTCGAGCGTCATGCGGAGCGTCTGCTCATGCAGCTTGGTCAGCTCGCGCGAGAGTGACAGCCGGCGGTCGCCGCCGAAGGCGTCGCGCAAGTCGCGCAGCGTTGCACACAGCTTGTGCGGTGCTTCGTAGAAGATCATCGTGCGTTTTTCGCCCTGCAGAGTGTCCAAGTGCTCTCTGCGGGCCTTTTTGTTGACCGACAGGAAGCCTTCAAAGCACCAGCGTCCGGTCGGCAGACCGGAGGCCGCCAGCGCGCAGACCGCCGCACAGCAGCCCGGAATCGGGATAACGGGTACATCGTGCTCGGCGCACAGCGCGACCAGATCCTCACCCGGATCGGAAACCGCAGGTGTGCCCGCATCGGTTACGAGCGCGCAGGTCTCACCGGCGAGCAGCTTCTCCAAAAATGCTTCACCGCGTGCGCGGCGATTGTGTTCGTAGTACGAGATCATCGGCTTTTTGGGCAATTCGCAGGCGTTAAGCAGCTTTTTGCGTCACGCGGGTATCCTCTGCCGCGATGAAATCCACCGTGCTGAGCACCTCGCGTGCCCGCGGAGATAAATCACTCAGGTTGCCGATCGGCGTTGCGACTAAGTATAATGTAGACAATTCAATCCCTCCGGAATTTCTTAAATGGAGAATGGATAATTGAGAATGGAAAATGAAGGTGCGGCACATGGTGCCGAATTAAATCATCGCGCATTGCGCATCTCCGCGCAGCGCGGACGGAACTCGCGCAAGGATAGCGCGGATTCTCCATTTTCAATGCTCAATTCCGTAAATACGGAAATATTCATCACTCTCAACGATCAGCGGCGGCTCAACAACAAGTCCTTCCGCACTGCCGCCTTTTCGGCACTCGACCATGACGACGCTTGGCGCCGCCTGCACGCTCTGGTGCACGAACCGCATTCTTTTTCGGCACGAGCCGCACGCGCGAGAGCGCTTCGAGCAGCACCCACAGCCGTTCCGGCCGGAATACGAACGCAGCTTTGCCGCCGGTATGCAGCACGAACGAGGCCGCAACTGCCAGTTCCTCGACCGAACAGGTCGCGTCCTGCCTTGCGGTGCGCTTTTCGGCGGTCGGCGCATTCGCGCCTGCGTTGCGGTCGAAATACGGCGGGTTGCAGATAACGTAATCCATACTGCCGTGCGGCAGCAGCGTACGCATCTGCCGGAGGTCGCCCTGCAGAGCGGTTACGTTTTCCAGTTCGTTTGCCGCGATGGACTGCCGGAACAGGTCGAGCGGGCCGTCCTGCAGTTCCAGTCCGGTAATCTTGAGGTCGGGCCGCCATACGAGCAGCGCCAGAGCGCCTGTGCCGCAGCCGAGGTCGAGCAGTTTGGCATTGCGTCTCGGCTTGGCGAACGCGCTGAGCAGCACGCTGTCCTGTCCGAGCTTAAAAACCGGTCGTCCTGTAATAATTGCAGTCCGTTAGGGAGTATTTCGGTGCTTTGCGCCATGATTTCTTTCTCCTTAATAACCCTTTTTTCTACCGCAGCTTGCAGCACTTGCGAAGCCACCGTACCGGCAACCGACGAGCCGCCGCCGCCGTTCTCGACGAGAACGATGAAAGCATACGGCGTGGCCTCGTCGCGCAGGAAGCCGGTGAACCATGCGTTCGGTGACTTATCCGCGCCGACCTCGGCGGTACCCGACTTGGCACAGATATCCATGCCCGGGAAACGATCCTGACCGTAGGTCTCTATGACGTTGTTGTGCATCATATCCGCAATGGTACCGGCGGTCTTTTTTCGTCGATCAGCTGCGCCGACTTATGCGGATAGTAAATGCCGGTCGGCAGGCCGTAATCTGTGGTGGATTTTTTCGATCAGACGCGGCACGGCAGCCTTGCCGCCGTTGGCGATCGCGCCCATATACTGGAGCATGTTGATCGGACACAGGGTATCCTGACTCTGACCGACACCCGACCATGCCAGCTGATTGTCATTGCCCGAGAAATCAAACTTGCCGACCGAGGACTGGATGCCGTCCACCTTGATGGACTTGGTCAGTCCTGCCGCATCCGCGTATTTCTGCATGGTTTCGCCGCCGAGTTCGACGGCCAGTTGACCGAACACACCGTTGCACGAGTTGGCGAGCGCTTCCTCGATATCCTGTTCGCCGTGAGCGTGCGGGCAGGTGACTTCCTCGCCGCCGATGTTGACCGAGCCGGTGCACGTCCACTTGCGCTGGAACAGGTCGGGGATATTTTCGATAGCGGCGTTGATGGTCACAACCTTGAAGATAGAGCCCGGAATCGAGTTCGCGGACAGCAGGCGGTTGACGTAAACGCCGTCCCACGCGGGATCGTCCGCCGCAATGTCCGGCGGATTGGCCGGATCGAACGTCGGTGTGGACACCATGCACAAAATTTCACCGGTTTTATAGTTATAAACGCCAACCGTTCCGTTCATTCCGTTCAAAGCCTGATAGGCGACATTGTTCAAATAGGCATCAATCGTCAGATACAGGCTGTTGCCGGTGCCGAGCGGAGAATATACGCCGGTGAGCAGATTGTAGCCGGACAGCTTATCCGCGAACGAGGTGAGCGCACCCGCGCCGATGTTGCCGTTTTTGTCGCCGACGGCGTGCAGTGTGGCGCGCCGGACGGTTGCGTCATCGTTGTAGATGCGGTTGCCGTCCTCGTCGAGCGTGGACAGCATATCGCCGTCCCGGTCGAGGATGGTGCCGCCTTTCAGCTGACCGGCGTTGTTATAGAGATGACGGTTGTACGGGTAGGAGGCCCAGTCGCCGCCGTCCACGACAAACCGGAAGCAGAAGAACGCCAGACCCAGACCGAGCAGCGCGGCAAGGATCAGACAGAAAATACTGCGTTTTTCGATTTTCCGCATGGTTACTCCTCCCCTCTAAGCTCGCGGCGGCTTGGCAGGCGCACCGCGAACGAAGCGTTCTGACGGGTGTCCGTCGCCTTGAGGAAGGCGAGCATGCCCCATGCCGACAGCATGGACGAGCCGCCGTTGGACACGAACGGCAGGGTGACGCCGGTAAACGGCAGAATGTCGACCGCGCCGAACACGTTCAGACAGGTCTGGAACACCAGCAGGCTGGTGGCCGCGCATGCGGCGATGGTGTAAAAAGCTGGAGCGGCCGGCACGGCAGGCGCGGACAGCGAACACGGCCAGCGTAATGATGCACAGGATGGTCAGCACGGCAATGACGAGCCCCCATTCCTCACACAGCATACCGAACACGATGTCGGTATCCGCGGCAGGGAGATTCGAGAGCCAGCCCTTGCCTGCGCCTACGCCGATCATGCCGCCGGAGGCGGCTGCGGTCAGCGTATGCGTCTGCTGGAAGCCCTTGTCGTACACGTCCTCCCAGATATGTCCCCAGGAGGCAAATCGTGCGGCAACGTGCGGCTTGATGGTCAGCATGACCATGCCCGCGCCGAAGCAGCCGGCGCACACAAGGCCGATGGTGGCGAAATCGCCCGAACGCAGGTACGCGATGACAAGGAACGTCACGAAGAACACAAGTGCGGTGCCGAAGTCGTTCTGCAGCGCGAGACAGCCGCCGCAGATGGCGGTCAGGCCGATGAACATCCACAGGTTACGCTTGTTGAACAGGCGGTCGAGCGTTGCTGCGCCGGCGAAAATATAGCAGATTTTCGCAATTTCCGAGGTCTGCAGCGACAGAGGGCCGAGACGCAGCCATGCCTTCGCGCCGCCCTGCGACGAGCCGATCAGCAGTGTAATAGCCAGCAGACCGACTGCCGTTGCGCTCATGAACCAGCGCACCTTCTGTGCACGGGTAAGGTCACGCAGGAAGAAGCCGAGCACGATAAAGATGGCAAGACCCATCAAAATCGCAATCAGCTGCTTGGGCAGCTCGTCCGGCACGGTCGAGCCGGTGACGGCAGTGACAGCGTACATAGGAAGAACGCTATCGTTTCCATTTCAAAGCCGATGCGGCGGAACAGGCGCATGACGATGAAATACGCCCAGCAGATTACCGTAAAGACAAAAAAAGGTGAGCGGAATGGTGGTGGTCGCCTTGTCGCCCTGCGCGATAATGAGCTGCAGACCGGTGAGGATCTGGAACAGCGTCAGCAGTACGAGCGAACCCCACATGCCGGCAGGCTTGCCCTCAATGCGGCGCTCGACCATCTGTGCACGCTTTTCCTCAGCGGTAATGGGCTCCATGATAGCGGGAATGCCCGCAAAGGTGACCGTGTCGCCGTCCTCGACGAGCGCATACTCGTCCACCGGCAGGTCGTTTACCTTGATGCCGCCCTTGGAACCGAGGTCGTATATCGTCCAGCTGCCGTCATCCTCGCGGATGAGCGCGGCGTGCTGACGCGATACCGACGGATATTCCAGCTGCACATCGCAGCTGGGGGCGCGTCCGATGATGTTCTCCCAGTGGGTGATGGGCAGGCGCACACCGTTGCGCAGCACCAGATAGCCCCAGACCTCATCCGGGTGCTTGACCTTCCACAGCGAGCGGATCGCACCGACAAGGATCATCAGCGCCAGCAACGGGAACACGAAGCGCACAACGGTTGTGTACCACGCCCCGATGAGCGGTTTTTCCGCCAGCAGAGCCGTCAGCCTGTCGAGAAGCTGCTGCAAAGCATCATTCATGTAAAGTTCCTCCTTTCGAGGGATGCTGTTGATTACTTGGATTTACCAATAATACTACCAGTATAGCCTATCTATTATAGCATAGGTTGTCAAGAAATTCGCCGTTTTTCACAAACTTTCACGAATATCTTGATTGACATTGACAGAATGTTGTCACGGTGTTACACTGAATCCATAAACTACATACGCGACAAACGAAGTTTGCAGGAAAAAGCCGCACGGGCAACCGCCCATGGCTTGCCGAAGGAGCAAAACTCTCAGGCGTCCGGATTCCCGGATGAGGACTGTAAATGGATGTGGCTCTGGAGAACGTTCCTCAAAGGGGACTGCCGAAGGTGCAACGCGCGCAAAAGGGGTTTGCGTGCCAATCTCTCAGGCAAAAAGGACAGAGATGAACCTGTTTTTATAGACGTTAGGATATAAAAATAAGTTCCGCGGAACCACAGCAAATGTTTTCTCACGGTGCAGGATGTATCGTCTGTTTGCTGTCTTTCCGTTTCTTTGGAGCCGTAACCCGATGCTGATTGGGTTCGGCTTTTTGTTTGCCGCAAAACAAAGAAGGGGTATGTAAAATGACAATGGAAGTATTGGCAGACTGGGTAAGCAGAATCAGCAACGTCGTGTGGAACGGCCTGCTGCTGTACCTTCTGGTCGGAACCGGCATCGTGTTTACCATCCGCACGCGCTTCATTCAGGTGCGTAAGTTCGGCGCAGGCTGGAAGCATCTGTTCGGCCATTTCTCGCTCAACGGTGAGAAGGCGGGCAAGGACGGCATGAGTCCGTTCCAGGCGCTGACCACCGCGATCGCGGCGCAGGTCGGCACCGGCAACATCGCAGGCGCGGCTACCGCACTGTATTCCGGCGGCCCGGGTGCGATTTTCTGGATGTGGCTGAGTGCATTCTTCGGCATGTCCACCATCTACGGCGAGGCGGTTCTCGCGCAGAAGTACAAGACCACGGACGACAAGGGCCACGTTACCGGCGGTCCGATCTACTACATCCGCGCACGCTTTACCGGTAAATTCGGCAAGTTCCTTGCTGGCTTCTTCTCGGTTGCGATTATTTTTGCACTGGGCTTTACCGGCAACATGGTACAGGCAAACTCAATCAGCGTCGCGTTCAACACCGCGTTTGGCGCACCGATGATCGTTGTCGGCATCATCTGCGCGATCATTGCAGCGTTCATCTTCCTCGGCGGCGTAGGCCGTATCGCATCCGTTACCGAGAAGGTCGTTCCGATCATGGCGCTGTTCTACATGGCTGGCTGCATTGTTATCCTGTGCATCAATCATGCAGCGATCATTCCGGCATTCAAGTCCATCTTTGTTGCAGCATTTGACCCGCAGGCTATCCTCGGCGGCGCTGCAGGCATCACGGTTCGTCAGGCAATGCGCTACGGCGTTGCACGCGGTCTGTTCTCGAACGAGGCCGGCATGGGCTCTACGCCGCACGCACATGCGCTCGCTAAGGTAAAGCGTCCGCAGGATCAGGGCGAAATTGCTATCGTTTCCGTATTTATCGACACCTTTATCGTACTGACGCTGACCGCTATGGTCATCCTGACCTCGGGCATGCTCAATCCGGGTGCACCGGACGGTCTGCAGGGTACCGAGCTGGCACAGGCGGCCTTCAAGGCTTCGCTTGGCTCGGCAGGCATGGCTTTTGTTGCGATCTGCATGCTGTTCTTCGCCTTCTCCACCATCATCGGCTGGTATTTCTTCGGTGAGCAGAACGTAAAGGCACTGTTCGGCCACAAGGCTGTTAAGGTTTACGCCGCTATCGTTGTTATCTGCATCGTGATCGGCTCCGCACTGCATGTTGATCTGGTCTGGAACCTGTCCGACCTGTTCAACGCGCTGATGGTCTTCCCCAACCTGATCGCGCTGCTGGCGCTGTCCGGTCTGGTTGCCAAGGCGGCCCACGACAAGGACATTATGAAGTAAGCTATGACCTGTCGCGGAACTACACGGTTTGTGCAGGAATCGGCTCTATACAGTATTATTTGATAGAAAATGCACCGCAATTCTGCGGTGCATTTTTTTTGCAGACACCGAAAAAACACTGGTTTTCGCGTTCTCAGTACCGTATAATAGGGGAGTACCGCGGGAACATTTTCATATTCCACCCGTTCAGGATATAAGGCAACACCGCACAATTAAAGCTGCGGCGCTTTGCGGAAATTTTACGCTCTGATGTCGTTGCGGATTTTTGCAATACACAAAGTATTGCTGCAAACCCGCGCCTAATCAGAACGCAAAATTTACGCGCAAATCGCTCTTGTTCAATTATGCGGTATTGCCTAAAAAAGGAGAATTTCACATGAAAAAACGTACATTTTTGCTTTTTGGCCTACTGGCGATGCTGGTTCTGACCGCCTGCGGCGGCAAATCAGGCGCGCAGACCTCGACGGATGATGCCACCGACACGAGCGATAACTCGCAGCAGACGACCGCTGAGGAGACCGCACAGCCCATCGGTCAGCACCATGCACAGATCACCATCAAGGACCACGGCACGATCGACATCGAGCTGGACGCCAAACGAAATCAATGCCAAAACGTGGTGCGAGATTAGTGCCACGGACAGGCGAATCGCAAGGTTTACCATGTTGGCAATGAGGAATGGCCGCATGATTCCGAGTCCGCGCAGAACTCCATCGGTCGCCATTTTAATTCCCATAAAGATAAAGAAGTAACCGAGCCATCTCATATAATCTCCAGACACCTGATAGGCCAGGGCGGTTCCGTCTTTTCAAGGAACAGCGAAGAAATCTGCATGTGCAGCGTTTCAATGACAAGGAAGGCAAGCGCCGCAAAGCACACATCCAACACCAATGCTGCGCGGTAGCCTTTTTTGACACGCTGCGTTTTGTTTGCGCCAAGGTTCTGGGAAACATATGGCGAAACTGCATTGCCGATGGACACAAAAATCAGAGAAAAGACATTTTCCACCCGCATCGTCGCCGCGTATCCTGCAAGAGCCTGTGTGCCGAAAGGATTTACCACCGCCTGTACGATCATCATACCGATAGACACGGTAGACTGCTGGAGAACCGATGGAACAGCAATCTGAAGCATCGAGCGCAGCTCCCACCTGTCAAACCAGACAAATGGTGCTCTTATACCGCCGCATCCGATATAGGAAAATCAATAGTGAGAACACAGCGGAAATTCCTTGGGCAATCAGGGTTGCCAGTGCGGCGCCAAACACGCCAAGCCCCAGACCGGCTACCATCCAAAGATCCATCACAATATTCAGGATGGATGAAAAGATCAGCAGTCCCAGCGGAATTTTTGATTCACCGATGGATGTGAACATAGTAGAGAGAATATTGTACATGAACAAAAACGGGAAACCCACAAAATAGACCCGCAAATATAGTACCGCTTTCTCCAGAATATCGGCAGGGGTCTGTAATCCGCTCATCATCGCATGAGAAAAGCCAAAGCCAAAGACACCAAGGATGATGCTCAGAAGCAAAAAGCTGATCAATGATGTAGAAACAATGGTTTTCATTTTGCCATACTCTTTGGCACCGAAATAGCGG
>VOFG01000528.1_pt1 | contig 66001 bp, 85 predicted proteins | sample 5384171 | NCBI WGS metagenome assembly VOFG01 (sample SAMN12384726, study PRJNA508395) | human gut metagenome | isolation source: healthy gut F | host: Homo sapiens
AAGCGAGATCAAGCGGCACCCCCTCACCGTCACCGGTGTAAGAGATGTGCTGCAGCAACGCCACGATGTCCTCGCCGTCGACGGGCTCCACCGCAATCTGCTTTGCGCTCAGGCGCTCGCGGATAATGGGCGATCGCACGCCTTTGCCTGGCGCATAAGCAGGTAGAGCACGTCGCCGTTGACCAAGCCCGCCGCGTCGCTCTCGCGAATTGCCGACCCAATTGCGCCCACAAGCTCGCCGACAGGCTCCATGCCCGGCACCACGCGCAGGAGCAAAAAAACTCCCCATCTTGCTATCTGCCAGCGCCTGCTCCGCCGCGAGCTCTTGGCCAAAGGCAGCCTGCTTGAGCACGCAAGTGCCGTCAACGCAGCGTTTATCCTGCGCCACCGCCTTCATAGTCAAAGGCACGGCCCAGCGCGCTTTCGACCAGGCCGCACAAGATGCGGAACAGGTTTTGATAATAAAGGGTCATTTGATTTTCGGCCGCACTACGCACAAAGATCAACACGGCGGGTGCCCCGTCGCGCTCGATCGTGTATCCAAACATGGGAAGCCCCGGCGTCAACTCGCGGTTCACCCACAGGTTCGAACGACCCCATCGCCCAAAAGAGGTGCAAGCTGCTCAAGCGTGAGCGAGCGTGCGGCATCTTCGGCAATCGCAGGACTTGCTGCCACCAGGCGTGCAAATGCCCCGCCCGAAACATGGTAGATCGCCACGGAATCGTTCTCGAGGATCTCGCCCAAAAGCTCGCAGCACTTGCGATAGATGTCGCGTGGGTTGAGCACGTCGAGCTCCTGCGTCACCGCAAAGATCTTGCCAAAGCTGTCGTGGCGACCCACGATCTGGCGCCTGTACGCGCGCTTATCCTCGATCGCGTCGTGGTAGAGCTGCGTAAGCGAACGTATTGCGGTTGCGCACGAGCTCGTTTTGATCGCGCTCCGCCCTAATGGCTTCGCTGTTGCGCAGCTGAACATAGCCGCACACGGCACCCACGACAAAGTACGCAATAAACGGCAGCCAGTTAGACGGCTCGTAAAAGAGACCCTGGAAGGTATAGCCATACTGGGTAAAGTAGCTCGTCGCCAGGCCAATCGAAGCCAGCAGTGCTGCGACCAAGCCAAAGTCCAAGCCATACAGCGTGCCGATCAGCACCACATAGAGCAGGCGATAATCGAGCACGTTGAGCTGGGCCGATTGGGAGAACAGGTGCTCCAGCACCTCGAACAGGACCCAGGCAACGCCCGTCTCCAGGCATTTAATAGGCAGCGTGCGCATTCGGATGCGGTCGATGGCGGCGCGCAAGGGGTTGACTTTCTTTGCGCGGCCAGCATCCCAACGCGCTTGAATGGTCGAAAGATCGCGCAGCAAGTCGTAGCGCTGAAACCAACCATAGCGTACGCGAGCGACGTCGCTGGCGGGCAGGGCGTAGCCGGCAGAATCGCCATAGGCAACGGCAAGGCCGGGGAACAGCGCCTTGAGGGCGTCGCCCACCTCACCCGCCGCGTGATGGAAGGTATCGGCTACGTCGAGCGTCTCAAAGTTGCCATCCCAGCTGTCGAAGATACGGCGTACCAGCACCGCAAGCTCCTCGGCACATAGCAGGGGAAACGCCGCATCCTCCGCGCCCTGCAGGGCAACCGATCCGGTTGAGCACGCATCGAACAACGGCACCAAAAACGGATCTTCCAGCGCGGCGGAGGCAGTGTACAGGAAGGGCACGCACAGGATCTTGGTCTGAACGCCATCGCGAGCAGCGTAGTAGCGGCACAGGTCGTTGGCTGCGCGCGCGATAATGCCCTTGCCCGTTCGCCCCGCGGCATCGGCGGCACCCTCGGCACCTGCGGGACCTGCTATATACAACAGCTGGATCCGGCGACCCATGCACGCGCGGAAGACCGAACGCAGCAGCTCGATATCGCCCACGCTATCGATATGCGGGGTAAGGTAATTAGAAAGGTAGACCACACGGTCGAACTCATAGGCCTGATCCAAGTGCTGGAGCAGCTCTTTCCACGAGGCATGGGGCGACGACTCATCGCGGCGCGCTTCCGCGGCAGCGACGACCTGGACATGGTCCCCGGGGAACGCCTTGGCACAAAAGTCATCGTCAACATATGCAGTGTTGCCAACAACCAGCACCTCCATGGCGCACCCCTCCCCTAAAATCCACTTTTGTCATAGTCAAACATGCGTATTGTACGCTGTCAACGCGAGCTGAAGCGCCTTTAAGGCTGTTTTAAGAACTTTTTAGAGGGAGGAGGCGGCTTTGATTGGACTAGAGGGCAAAGCCTCGAGCGTCTGTTTCATGTTGGAGCCCCTCAAAAGAGAGTTATTGTCCCGGGCGATATAAACCCAACTATCCTGATATGAGCCAACGGGAGCAAGGAACGTAAGGAGCTCCAAGAAACCAATAACGTCCGTACCGTATTTTTTAGAAAACTTGCGCGCCAGATCATACTTTTTCTGCTGCGTTGCCCTACCTGAATAATCGGACAAAGCATGCTCAAGGTTGCGTGACATATATGCAGCTTTAAAAGGAATCTTCCTTTTATTACAGGTCAGCTCATGCGTCCTAGATAACGTCTTAAGACACGAAGATTTACATTGATTTCTCTGGCGCAGCGAGGCGACGCTCGACGTTTCGATCCTATCTTCAAAATAGGAACAACGAGGCTCATCTGCATCAAAGACAACCAGCGAATCATCGATAAATGCACCATCGGTATCGGACAGCAGCACAATGGCGTCTAAATCGGTGACACGTAGCTTGTCCTTAGCGAGAAATTCCTTTACAGCATCAACCAGCCGCTTCTTAATAGTCGAAGCGGGATTTCCCGCACCGAGAACATGTACCGATGTGATGTCGCCGCGCACAATCCCAAAACGAGGACCAGGATGTTCCCCGCTTGCAAACAAACTTGTAAGAGCACGGCCCAATGCGAGCTCATCAGTTTCACCTTCGACGATAAAGAGAACGAACTTGGTAGCACCCATTACTCGTCTCCATCCAAGCAGAGCGCGGCATCGATCGAGTACCTGTCCGTAGAATCGTACAAACGCTGTCCGCTATCGCCAAGGCTAATCGCGCGCAAGTACTGATCACGCATGTTATTGGTGGGCTTAACGCCCTTAAAGCGAACAAACCTATTATCAGGATCTGCAGTGGTCAGAAGAATCTCTGATGCCGGCAACAATTCAAGAACACGTAGGTTGTGGGCAGTAAACAAGAGCTGGCCCTTGCCAAACGACTCAAGCACGGAAAGAAGCTGCCCCAAGAGGAATTGAATACGCCCGAGTCGAGCTCATCAATTGCAAGGAATGCGTCGGAGTACGAATGGACTTCCATAAGGCACAGCGAGAAAGAAATGAGTTTTCTTACGCCCTCAGATTCACAGCGCAGTGGAATCTCGACCCCATTGCGGCAAGAAAGAAACTCGACTTGCTTAGCAGGTGAATCGCCCTTATCAAGAAGCTGAGAGCCGACAACTTTAACCTTGATGGAAAGGCCCGGTACAAGCGTACCGATCAATTCGCTCACACGCTTAATCGCAGACGAAACGGCTGGGAAATCATCATCCTTTATAACAGCGGGCTTAAAAAGATTGACAGAAAGATGGCCCTTCTGCCCAAACACGCGATTATCGATAATATCCATCGATAGCACGTTTAAGCTGCAAGTTGCATTTGCCAACGTCGTAAACACATTGACTCGGTAACGGAAATAAAACCCAAGCTCGGCGAGTAGACAATAAAGCGGAGTGAGAATCTCTTGATGGGCACTCTTGAAAGAAGCCGATTGCAGCTTGTACACAGCCTCATTAATCTGCAATTGCTCGGAGGTTCCTCCTGCAAATAAAGATTGAAATCGCAGGCATAAAGCGAAATCAGATATTTGACAGTCTGTATGGAAAGCATGGGAGACATGTTGCCCCCGCTGAAGAACACCCAACGAGACAAGCATTGACATCTTGAGCTGCTGATTCGCGTTCAAAAGATGGGACCAGCGATTTCTGGGCAGAACCGCCGTGGCAGACTCGGGTGCCTCTTGAACAAGCTCTATGAGAGTCCTCTTAGACCCCCATTTGTCTTTATCGACATTAAATTGTTTTACAGCCATTTTTTCGTGCGAAATCCAGACCGAGGCTGCTCTACGCGAAAAAGTGACGGTGTAGAACGTAAGAAATGATTCATCCGTGGTATCAATGTTAAACTCAATGTCTATTGAAAAAAAGAGTCTTTGCCAGGATAAAAGTAGTCGAGGACTTTCTGCCTGTCATATGCGGCACCCGTCATCAGGGTTTTGACCAGATCAATCGCTTCAATTACAGAAGTCTTACCGGAGCCATTTTGACCATAAATGCCTACAACGTCCGCCCCGGGCACAAAGGCAGAGCCGGGCTTCGATTTCGTAAAGGCAATCTCGCCAAAGGCAATATTCTTAAAATCATGCAACGCGATCTGAACAATACGAACCATCAGCAGTCTCCTAGCGTGGAAGTTGCTGATAATCATACTAGATATCGATAGATTTTTTGCGAATTAGTTATAAATTATTCCGAAATCTAGGAATAATTAACCTCGAAAGCCTTGTCAATCGAATTGTTTTGACAGTCGATCGACCGCAACGATGGCTAAAACCAGAAGTATGCGGCAAAATCAGGACAGGTCGACCACGCCAAGTAGCGCCAACGCATCTACCTGCACTGATAATTGTTCTCGGGGAAGCGGGCACTGCGGGGCGCGGCAACGGCGCGCGATTTCCGCGTCGCAGCGCTACCCTGATGCTGAATGCCGGGACGATGACCCACTGACCTGCTGACGCCTCTTCGGCCGTCCTCAAATCCGACCTGTCTCGCCCCGGCATCCGCGTCCCGGAGTCCTGCCATGACCTAATAGGAGCATGAGCGCGGACAATCGGACAAGCCAATTGGATTGTAGCGCTCCCGTCAGTGCAATGTCTGGGAGACCCGGGCGCGGAGCAGGCGGCAGACCGAGGGGAGCGAAAATGGAAGGCGAAACGGTCATCGCGGGCGTCGACACGCACAAGGACGTGCATGTTCTGTGCCTGCTCGACGGCCTCGGGAGGAAGATCTGGAGCGGGAGCTTCGGGGCCGACCCCGAGGGCTACGACAGGCTGGCGGAGGCGATAGGCGACCCGGGGAGCTGCATGGTCGTCGGCGTCGAGGGCACGGCATCGTACGGGGCCGGGCTGACGAGGAGGCTCGTGGAGCTCGGGTACAACGTCGTCGAGGTGCTCAGGCCCAAGAGGGACAAGGTGAGGCCCGGCGAGGGAAGAGCGACCCGCTGGACGCCGAGCGCGCGGCGCGCAAGGCGGCGTCCGGGAAGGGCTGCTCCGTGCCGAAGTCGCAGGACGGCTGGGTCGAGGCGGTGCGCCAGCTCTACGTCGCGCGCAGGCTGGCCGTCGCGACGTCCACGTCCTGCGTGGCCTGCGCGAAGTCGATGCTCACGACGGCCCCTGAGCGCCCTGAGGGAGCGGTTCAGGGGCCGCGAGCGGCCGAAGGACCTCATGCCGCTGCTCGCGCGCGGGAGGAAGGCGGGCGACGCGCTCGAGGAGAGCGTGCTGGCCTCGCTGCGGTCCGTCGCGGCGGTCTGGAAGGAGGCCCGCAGCCAGGTCGAGTCCTCGACGAGCGCATCCGCGCGCTGCTGGAGGCGAACGCGCCCGCGCTGCTCGGCGTCGAGGGCTGCGGCACCACGACCGCCGCCGCCCTGGTCGGCCGCCGGCGACAACCCCGGCAGGCTGAAGGGCGAGGCGGCGTTCTCGATGATGTGCGGCGCCTCCCGATCCCCGCGTCGAGCGGGAAGACGGACCGGCACAGGCTCAACCGCGGCGGCAACCGGCAGGCGAACTGGGCGCTCTACGAGATCGCGATCAAGCGCATGGCGTACGACGAGAGGACGAGGAGGTACGTGGCGAGGCGGACCTCCGAGGGGAAGTCCCGGCGGGAGGCGGTCCGCTGCCTGAAGCGCTACATAGCGCGGGAGGTGTACCACGTGCTCATGGACCCGAACCCCGACGGCGCCGCGCCGGAAGGCCCCGAGCTCGCGAAGATGCGCAAGGCGATGCGGGTGACTCAGAAGAAAGCCGCCGCGGAGCTCGGCCTGTCCGCAGCCACACTCGGGCACTTGGAACGGGGGAAACGGCGGTCGACGAAACTGGAGAGGAGGTATTACGAGCTCCTGTGCGAATTGGAGAGAGCGCTCCCGCAAACTGCCTCTTGACAACTTATAGGAGCGTCGGTTTCTTTGTGCGATAAAGGCGGTGTGCTCGGGGGTTCCGGAATTTGCCGCATACTTCCGGCAGGCGCTTCCGGAAGTGCGGGGAAAAATCGAAAACTGCCGACCAGACCCCGGTTTTGACCTTCAGCGACCTGCGGTTTTGTTCCCAAAAAGGCATTGTGCTCTGCAGTTTTCGATTTTCCCGCACTTCCGGAAAACGAGGCCCTGCAAAGCGTGTTCTAGCGACAATGGGGGTATCTGCGACAACATCCAGTAGTCGCGGAAACGTCAAAGGGCCGTTGCCGAAAACCCGACAACGACCCTTCTTTGTCTCCGCCTCACGTAGAATCCACAGCGACTGCATCAGTGAGGGCATGTTACAGCAACATCAGCACCCAGGATTCTCGGAGATGCGCCTCTATTCTGCAAACTGATACCTAACCTTGAGGCTATTCAACTGGTTATATGGCAGATAACCGTCTTTTTGTAAACGACCCACAACAATTCCTGGGGCAATCCGCATCTCATTGGCAAAAGACACCACGGAACTACGAGTCTTGTCTCCAACAGCGAGCTGAGTATACGTCTCGGGTGGAATCAAGGTATCGCGCGCGAAAGCATCCGCCGCGCGCTCCTCCTCTTCGGTAGTCCCATCGCTCCGTCCAATGTGCCCATTAATAATATGCGCCAATTCATGGAAAAGACTGAACCAGAACTTATCGGCATCGGCCCCGCGCAGCGTAAGCGCGAGAACAATCTTTGATCCGTCATAGAAAGTTGCACCATTGAGAAACGTGTGCTCAAGATGGGGCAAAAAAGACGATCGCAATCCCACACTCAGCCAACATAGACACAAGGAGCGACTGAAAAGCTGCAGGATCCATAGTCGTAAGCTCTCTGAGCTTGGGAATACACTCCTCAAGCTTGCCGACATTGATCTTGCCGGTCTTTATCTCTCGCGCATCTATCTTAGCCTTCTGAGCCCACGCCAAGAGTGCATATTCGGATTCAGCGGTTTCCTTCTGGCGACGATAGGCGATTCCCGGAGCAAGGCGATTTTCACTCAATAAGCTAAGCTTAACCACCTCGAAAAATTTTCTAAGCTCGACCACTTTAACAGCGACGGAGCGCGTCGGCTCAACCCATCCCAGTTTGGCCATTTGCGCATAAGGAAACTTCCTGGCTATCTGCTTATCCTCATCGATGGAATTTTCATCCTCGACCTGTAGCAACTTCTCACGATAGCGCGCCTCAAGATTCATCCAAAACGCTGAGGGAACGCCCAGCACCATCTCGAGCCTATGTGCAGTATTTGGAGTAAGCTCAACTTGTCCATTTATAAGCTGGCTTATGAACTTCTCAGAGTAATCCATGCGCCCTAGCAAACTCGCGCTGGCTCATACCGCGATACTCAAGCTGCTCCTTTATAGTAGCCCCTGGTGGTGTTGCGATATAAGTCTTACTCCTTGCCATGATCTCTCACCTCTTAAGCATTCTTCTGTTTCAAACCTCATGCTAGTGGTAGTCAACGATTTCTTGAATTTCCGCTATCTGAATCTCATCCCTAATGACTTCAAATACCAATCGCAGGGGATGTACCAAGTCCATTGCAATTGCCCTTTACGGTCACCAACAAGTGGATGACATCGCCCGATCCCAAACTGGACGAGCATCTCAACGGAATCGGCGGCATGAATCTCATCTACACGTTGTTGTATAAGCCCCACAGTACGATTATCGAATTTTTTGGCAGCAACAGAAGCGTTTGTGCAGATCTTTTCGATTTGACGGTTCTTATAATTGACCTGCATAACCACCTCCTACCAAAGTTTTACCCCTGCGGTAAAACTACTATAGCAACTAAGTAGGACAAGAACAATATCAGCAGGAAAAGGGGGCCAATCGCACCTGAATGACGCAGTGCATCTACCTGTGGTTCTTGTAAACGAAAAACTGTTGCGCTCAGGGGTTCCAAAACTTGTCGCATGCCGGAAAAAAACGCTTCCGGAAGTGCGGTGAAAAACTGAGATCTCGTCGACCAGACCGCAGTCTTGCACTTGTGCCCTGCGGATTTGTTGGTAAAAATCGGGTTGCGCTCGGAGGTTTCCGATTTTCCCGTACTTCCGAAAACGGCGATAAAAACCCACTGCCCCAAAGCGAAAACGCAACAAATACCCTTTGGAAAAAGTCCCTTAAACGCAAAAACCGCCTTTCGGCGGTTCCCACGGACCAAGCCGGACATGCTGTCGCAAGGCCTCATCAAAGATGAACTATAAGGAAAAGCCCAACCCCGGTCAATCCTTAACCGAGAAAAACCGTAGCGAATTGAGGCCAAGCAACCACGCGTCAGTAAAGTTACATGCGAGCAGAAAAACACACGCAATTTCGCCTTTTATCAATTGAGATGTAAGTTTTGGCAGGCCTAATCTTACATCCAAACAAAAGAGGGCCGACGCATCAACCCTCTTCAGGTGTCACCCGAAGGCTTCCACCGCAATTGACTTTATTTTAGCCAAAGGCAATTGTTTGTCTACAGGCTGCCCATGAGTGAAGGCGGCCAATCACAGCGCCATAAAAATAGGGGATGCCCTCCATTGGGAAGGAACCCCCTTGCAAAACTTCAGCCCAAGAAAGGCTTCTGTTTTTTGTTGTGAAGTTAGTTTAGCTCAATTTAGGCATCCAAGGCGTTGCGGCAAAGCTCATCACAGATTCATCGCTAATCAACGTTCACTGGAAACCACGCATAAATCACCTTCGTGAGAAAGTCAAATCCAGTAGACACCTGAAGATTGCCCCGGTAGTAATCGACATGCCTATTCATTCTTTGAACAAACACTCTCAGGCTCTTTGCTCGATGTTCGGAAACGCCTTGCGAAGCAAGTTTCCTGTGCGCGTATAGCGTAGTGACAATCTGCTGTATACGGTCATTGCTCATCTTTGACTTACGCTGGTCGAGACCGATACCGGCTATGGTCGACAACTCCCGCGTTACAACGTAGCTAGGCTTAAATTGCGGTCTATCAGCACGCAGGTTATTCAAAATGCAGCTATTATGAGCGCATGCATTTCTTAATGACTTGACTGCTTGAAGAATATAGAACTCCTTAAGCATCTCGCGGTCGTCAAACCTATTGGCGCAAAACTTATAAAAATAGAGAAAAGAGCCGAAGGAAACGACTTCGATAAATGCCCACGCGGGGAAGTCGAAATCAGCGTACCTGGCAATCAATCCGCCAGTGTAAGGACTGTTCTTGCATCTAGGAATCTCATCCTTGAGCGAATTACACGGCGTCCCATCGAGTTTCACGCCATCGTAGGAGGAAATGAAATCCGAGACGACCGCATAGCCGTCCTCCCCCCTCCGTCTCGATTCGCTTCAAGAGCTTGACCTTTGCAAAATGCTCCACATCAAGCGTAAGCGGCAGCATTTCATAGCGGAGGAGCATGTCAACAATCGACAAGTCGACCAACATCATGAAATCTAGATTCGCATACTCCCCCTTGCGATTTCCTTCCTCAACTTTAGGAAACCCAAGTCGATAGGCACGCAGGCGAAAATAATTGCTGTTCTTCTCCAGATAAACTCTGGCATCGTCTTCGCTCATCAGCGAGAAATGGACACCTCTAGATTTGAGGTGCATCAATCTGCTCGGACACCGTAAGCCACGGCCTTCTATTAGCGACGGTCGTCGGGTCTCCGTTCTCGATGATTGGCTCGAGATACAATGTTAGCGCGTTTAGCTGGGAGAGCCGTCAGGATATGACCGTTATGCACAATACCCCTTAGCGCAATAACCCAAATACTCTGAAACTAAGGAATGCCAATCCGAATAATGGAATTTTTCACCGTACATTTGAGAACATCATCCTGCGCTGACCGCCAATGGATAAACGGCCGTCCACACCAGATGAAAAGAGTCACCGCATAGCCCATATTTTCCAAATGCCGCCCTGCTTCACCAGGACAATTTCACGCCCGCCCTCAATTAATTGCGACCCCTCAATCAGAAACGGCTCTCGAACGTGTGGGAGAAGTTTTACCAGAGCCGAGCCGTCCTCTTGATGCCGAACAAGGGTGCTCATTCCATAATCCCCTTCCAGAAGATCGGCAGTTTGCGAGAAATCGCCCCATCCGGGAATTGTCTCCCAGGCGACAAGAGAATTAAGTGCGTTGAGGTCCAGGGGCCTTCTGCCAAGCGACTCTTTGAATCGTAAAACAGTGGCGATTATCTCTAAATCATCGCGCGAGGCTTGCTGAACGTTTTTCTCAATGTCCTCACCCCTAAGATCCCCTTTACCGCGAAGATTTCGCCAAAATGGCGAATTCTCAATCTGGCGACAAGCACCTTTCGATTCAAATGAAACAGTTGCCGATGCCTCTTCTTTCCTCGATAACGGTTTGATTCCGGCATTATGAAGAAACTCAGAGAACTGCAGTAAAATCTGCTCCCTACCTGCGATATACGGGGCCAGGGCAATTAGCCTCATATGCTCAGGAACAGAGACGAGGTTCTCTGCCCGTGTTATATCCGCGTGCATCAGCACTCCGTACATTGCATCTTCGACGTTTGCATAGGCGCCCTCGACAACCCTACCGTCCCCAAAGGCAAACTCGATAGATTTGCCATTTAGGGCATCAAGACTATCTAGTAAGGATTCAATCACATCCTTACTAGAAGCGAAGTCTTGTTCAGCAGACTTGAGCAGCCCTCTGATAAACAAGTCCTTTCCGCGCACAAAGTACTTTCGCTGCAGCATGAGACGCACTGAGACCGCAGCAAAGGCTTCATCTCCAAGCTCAAGTTCACCTATTATCGAGAAGCAGTGGGAATCGAAACGAGACAGCTTCTCATCAAGCGGAAGCATATTGACAAGTCTCTCGTAAGCATCAATCGTGTATAAATACAACCCATACGCAACGCTATTGTCCAAAGCCGCCGACCCTCATTCACGATTGCCAAGTCGATAATCCAAGTACCTCGTTCCAACGTCATTCGCCGCGCATATCAGATCGCACAATACGCCTACTTTTTTCATCGCATCCCCATCGGAGAAAACCCAGCCTCGCAGGCAGACCTTGCAATCTTGATTTTGCTGGGTTGGATCTTTTTACCCTTAAACGTAAAGTTCAGCGGGCAAATAAATCTATCGCCAAGGGGATGCTTCCATTTTTTACCCGGATAACATTTCTCAATCGAAGCGACAAGCACATCTTCTGGAATATAGTTCTCAATTGTTGCGCCCCAGGTAACCCACGACATTGCGCCACTCTGCGCACACTCGTCAATAATGCGACATTTAGTTGAATTAAGCCTCGAATGAGAGGATTTCTTATCTGAGTCCATCAGAACGCAGAAATGCGTATTAATTCTAAATAGGGATATCAACTCCGAGGGGAATTCTCCGCCAGCACTTGCATCTAGTGCATTCAGCAGCTTACCACCGTAAATCATCACACTGTAATGAATACCCTCTTCGAGCGAAATGTTGTGCTCATCAGACCAACTCTTAATCCAATAATTCAGGTACACACGGTCCGAAGGCCCCTCAACCCACACTACAAAGTTTGCTTGCAACAAATGAGAGGCCTTGACCCCCAGATCATCGAGTAAATCGCGAGCGCAACCCAGACCATCAAGCTGCCTGCATCCAGAAACTCCGTTTGTCTTAGACACATGAGCGACCTGAACACCTGGATAGTTAATAACGGTTGGAGAATGCGTTGTGATAATAAATCGGTTTGAATCGTCCTCGAGAAGGTATTTCATGAACCTAGCTTGAAGAGCTGGATGTAGATGAATCTCAGGTTCTTCGATACAGATAATCCTGTTGTCGTTGCAAGCAATAATTGATGCGAGAATTACAAGCTCCGTAATTCCCGTACCCAAGGACTCAAGCGGTAGAAAGTCAGTATCGGAAGTCATAAGAGATATCTCGTGGCTTTCATGCGAGACAAGCAGGGAGGCACAAGGGTCGTTCATGACGTCGCGCACAAATCCTTGTAGCTTATTCAACCGAGCCTCTGCCCTAGCATGATTTGAACGCTCCGGATTAAACAAGCGAAGCAAAGCTGTTGGAAGACCGCGTCCGCTGCAAAGATCGATATCACGGTCTGGAAAACCATCGTCTTCAACCGACCTAATTGCATCGACCTTAACAAAGCGAGGGATATTCCCCGCGGAACAATGCTGCGGATTATGTCGGCATAGCATGATCCATCATCACCGCCATGTTGGAAAAGATCAAGGGAACAGCGATTCAGGTCCATAGACAAGCCCGAACTTTTAAACTGCGAGAAAGATGCGGTCAGAACATTTGCTAACGACGACCACGCACCCGGCGACGCCGTTAGAAAGTCAAGCCAGACGGCATCTCCTTCGGTTGATATATACGGTGAACGAGAGAATAGCTCAGAAAACTCTGCCCTCCACCTATCTCCAGAAGGTCGCTTTAAACTGGACGACTCCAATAAAACAGATCGATCTATGCACAGGGAAATAGTCAACGGGGCATTTGCCCCCGCTGATTTCAGCAGTAAGGGCGCATCTTCCTAGTAAAGGGATAGCGATGGCGGGCGATCTCCCCCATTTCGTCAATGGACGTCATTGCTTTGATTACAAAATCAACAAGAGATGATTTACCGCAGTTATTTTGCCCCGCCAGAACTTGGATTTTATCAAATGGACCAAAGCGCGAGTCTTCATTTCCAAAAAAGGAACGATAGCCGTTACAGCCAAAACCAAGAAAGATATTTCGACGCATTCTTGCGAACCCCCATGACAAACATGTCCTCTCCAGCCTTATTCTAATTCCCTAAAACTCAACGTGACCCCAACAGCAAGCGAAATGCGAACAGGACAATTGCCGCAATGAAAGACGCTCTTGAGGCTCCACAACCTAAACCGTCAATACTAAAGTCGCTATGGAACACCCTAAAAAGGGCATCAACGAGGGGGCTTCATTTATTGAGAACGTCACGAAACTGGGCATACTCATCGCCCCCATCCTTCCTGGAATTACCGGATAGACCTAGAATGGCGGCCTCTCACCCCATTGTGCAACACCATACCAACATGCGACAGCGCCGAGGGCGAACCATTAGCAACAGTGGGGCACCGGGACCCATATCGGCCCCGGTGCCCAAGCCAATTAACAGCGGTGCTGTTTAGCGATATTCGCCGGTACCCAAACGAGCAAATACTCAAGCATGCTCCCGATAACCAGCGCACTGTAAACCGCTGTATCAGTCTGCTACTTAGCTTGCGGACGGAGGGTAGCAAATAAAATAAGAAAGCACTCCAAATAGCGCCATAAGACCAATTGAAACTAATTCACAGAGGACAATAACCAAAGTCCGACAAAACTGTTCGCCCTTCTCGGAGTGTCCATGGACGAGGCGATAAACGAACGAAAATGCCGCATATAGGGTATTGAACAGGAAGAATCCCACGACCGAGACAATGAAAGCTATCTGAAATATATTCGTATTGGAAGTTGTCGCGCCAATCGAAGATGTGGTAACCGATACGCCTGCATTGAACGCAAGTGTAATGGCCGAAAAAAGACTCCAAGGATGCCGATTAGCTCGGTCTGCATTCTTTTGGCTTTATTCTCGGCTTTAATTGCAGCCCGTTCAGCCGATTTAAGCGCATCTTTTGTTTTAGCGAGTTCCTTCTTGGACTGTTTAAGGCTCTTATTGGCTCGCCCAATCTCGCCAACGACCATCCTCATTCTGCCGTTACCGCTGCCTGCGCGTTTTGCCTCAAGTGCAACATGATCGTATAGCTTTTCAAGCCTTCTATCTTGTTGAAGCGCAAGGATATCGGCATCATTCTCGAGCGCATTTTCGTCATCATGGTCGTAAACAAGGAACTGCCTTAGATTAGACGCAAGACAGGTCGCCCTAGCCTGCTCTTGCTCAATCTCGGCATTAAAATTATTGATGCGCTCACGAGCTTCACCTTCATCAATCGTAGGGTGTTCGTAGCTCTCAATAGCCTCGACAATGCTCGAGTAACGATGACGAAATTCTTGATCCGAATAAACCTCAGCCAAAACTCTAGCGCAAGAGATAATCTCTTCCTCGTTTTCGAACTCATGATCAGCCATAGTGCGCAGGCATTCATCAAGTTGCCGTTGCGTTGCCGCCTTCTGGTCGCGCCAAGCTTTAGAGCCGTAAAGGGCTTCAGCGGCCATAGGTCGCCTTAATAATCTCGTCCGTTATCACATCGCCGTAACCAGAAGCCTCCTTCTCGTCACGGTTATAGACACAGTCCCAAGCCTTACCTTTTTCATGCGACTCGGCCACAAGAGCCCAGGCAGGCTTATCAACCCACTCTGCATAGACGGATTCGAGCGAGGCTCTCATATCGATAGAATGCTGTTCACGGTCGTGTTTAAATGATTCAATATCAAACTTGGCCTCATCTGGTGATAGCTCTGGCCTCAAGATGGGGCTACCACCATATCGAGAATAGGCATTGTAAACATACGGAATGACTGGACCGTACTGCCAAGCATGGATTTCATCATCGAACAGCTTGTTCCAATCATGCTTTTTGCATGAAGTCCACTTGAGCGAAAAAGAGCATCTTTTGGAGCTGAAGGTTGCTGATGAGTTTATTATTCTCACATGCATGGCTAACTAGAAACGCAGCGCACTGTATAGCCTTCATATCGATGCCTCACCCTTTCTGTAAGAAATAGTGAGCGAGTATTATACCCTCCGACACATCACCAATCAAGCTATAATTCCATCGGAATTGAAAGAGACACAAAAAGTGTGCCAATGGACTGTCCTTACTCATATATGGAGCAACGCCAATTCCGTAGCATCGCCTTGCAAGCACCGTTCAGACCGCGCTCCCGGTAGCCGATGCGGCTGTTCGTCCCGCCCCCGCACAGATGGTCGGCCTCGGCGTCCATCACTGCGTTCACGACCTGCTCGGCGAGCCTGCGAAGCAGCTCCTGCATGTCGATGGCGCCGTCGTCGAAACTGGGCATGGCGGGCATGTCCGGCGTCGGATCTGAAAAGATTTCCGTAGCGGTCTTCGTCCTTTCCTAGAACCTGTTGTTTTGGTGATTTCAGATTCCAGGACGAAGGCCGTTTTACGTTAAACGGGCGCTAAAGCATCACCCTTACACCAACGTTATCGACGCGATCCTTGCACCGACATTTTCGATGCGATCGCGCAACGCGATCTGGGTCGACATGGGCAAGGCCAACATGCAGCGACGCCACGGATAGAACGGAAGTAGCAAAAAAAGCACCGGGGCCAGTGTCGACCCCGGTGCCAAAGCGCAATATCGGCGGCACCAATTCGCGATATTCAACGGTGCTCAAGCAGTAAATACTCAAAGCACCTCGACTCCCTCGAAATATTAGCTGTCTATACTTTAATAGACTATGCAACCAATTCGAGAATGGTTCAAAAAGCAAACCGACACAACCGCCACGTGACCCTCAGCAAATCACCCAACAATTACCCATAGGCGAGCTCTACTAACGCTGGCATAACGCCTCCGCTGGACACAGCCTTACCATAGCTCGCGTACTTAGCTAAAAGTGCATTGCAATAATCCGGTTCAACCTGTTTACAAAAGCTCAAGTGGCCTAAAACGCGATGGGCGTAATTACGATCGCACTCGCGCATAAGCACCTGGTATAACGAGCGTTTTAACTCTGCTTTTCTTTGGGGCCCCAGTCGAAGGACGCCATTGCAGTCAAGATAGATGCCCGTGATTTTACGAAGGTGCCCTCGCCCAAAACAACGAGTTTTGTCATTATTCAAATCAAACCCCCTTTTGCCGTAGGCGGCCACCAACAATAGCTGAAATCTCCGCAAAGTCTATCCATTCAGTTGATGAAATGCAGATGTCGTCAGAGTATCGCGAGTAGACGAATCTTTCGCCTAGTCTAGCTGCAATCTCATGGTCAAACGAAGCCATTATGCGATTGGCAATAAAGGGCGAACACGGAGAACCCGTTGCAAGAGAACCCCGATAACATGATAAAGCTACGAGAAGATCGACATCGTCTGCAGTAAGACGCGAGCGAAATTCAGCGTTTGTCGACCGATACGTTCCCCTGAAAACAAAGTCCTAACCATTTGCTGAGTGCAGGACTCAAAGAAATGGCAAATATCAAGCAGAAGAAAATGACTGCTCTTAGCATGGAGCCCGGCATTACGGCAGACGCTTGAACCCTTTTCGTAAGCTGTAGCGTAAGGAAGATCTATATCAAACTCCGTATTTATATAATCGAAATCCAACATTGGACGAGCTTCAAATCTGGCAGAGGCGCAACAATCTTTCTCCCACCGGCAGAAAAACAGTGATACCTATCTGTCGTTGAGCTTACAAGGCCCAATAGCTGACGATTTGTCATTCCAAGGTCGAAGCAAATTCTATCCGCAATAGACACCGGCAACGCCTCCATACCCCATTGATCTCTTACGAAGGATTACCCGCGCCCTCATATTTAAGAAATCTCGGTCTTCGTATCTCTTAAACATGAAATAGGAATCAAGGTGTATCGTGCTTTTAATCAGATAATCCGGACCCCTATTGCATCTCACTTTAGAAACAAGACCGGTAGCTCTCATCATGCAGCAAACATCCGACCAAGATATCGGAACGCTGGCATTTTTCATGTCAGCATTTAAAATGGGCGAGAATATTTTGAGCTTACTAGCACGGAAGCCTTTGGCCGCACAGTATATCGTTCGTAAATCGGTCTCCGACATGGGGCCCAATATTTGAAGCAAATCAAGTAACTCATGGACGAGCGAGCCCACGTTAATCTTGGACTCGTCTAGATTGATCATCTTTCTAGCGGCCCTTTGGCTAGCCTTGCCCCGCTTAGTAGCATTAACACCAATAAGGGGTCTTAGTTCAGAAACAAAGCGGCACAAGTCAGGCGAAGACATTGGGTTATTTAAGTCTAAGTAAAAGACTTTGTTAAGCGAAGAGTCGCCCGTGGCTATTTCTTCCACTGGCCCATCAATCAAGAAGCTCCGAGAGCCCTTATATTGCTTTCCAACAGCAACAGAGGTAATCCAAGCAGCATGAGGCAAAGCGGAGAAAGCGCCCAACTCGCAAAAAAGAACCACAGCTCTCTGCAAAAATCAATATCCAGTCAGATATGTCGGCAAGCATGGCCTCTTGCTGAAGTAAATTAAGTCGCGAACCGTCCATTTCCGCCGCTACGTCTTCGGCGGTAAGACAAAAAACGTTTTTAAAGCCTCGGTGTGATTGTTGGACACATAAGCTCTAAAGAATCGTCGAGAGGAATGCAGGCTCTGATCACCGCCGCAGGGAAAGATAAACAAGGGCAGTTTATTAACGTCACGATAAACCCTCAGATGATTTCTCAGGATATTCAAATCAGTTTTACTGATACAGTCGCAGAGCATTGCACCTCGATTCCAATAAGGACAAGGCCGCACAGTCCGTGCATATGGTTATTCCGTAGGCACGGTTTCGGATCCGTGCCTACGGAATAACCATATGCACGGACCCGAATTGGTAAAAACGTCTCAGTCCATCTTTAACAGAGGACTCGCTCCAGTCGGGGCAATCAATGACTAGCTGCGACCTTGTCCCCAGTAACTTTACCATCAATATGCGTCTTAAGCTGGATATTGGCCGTCTTTAAAAACCATGACAGACAAATGCACTCGCTCTTGGCTATATTTATCGTAACCACAAATAACGACAGTCCTAAACCAAACCCGAATCAAACATCAGCAGAGCCGCAACGTTGCACCAAGTTACATCATCAAGTGAACGTCACATTTATGAGCCCTGTCCACAATAGCGATATCAATATTTGCAAAAAGCGGAGTTAAATCCCCTAGCCAACAACCATCCAGTCACAACCGGCAGCACTCGAAATCTTAGAGGAATCGCCGTTGCACACGATGGTCGCCGAAGCGTCGGGCACATACTTGACCTCAAGAACGGAAACACCTTGCTCCTTAAGTCTAGAGGTCATCTCGGTTAGCTGAGTTTTATTCACGTCATTTTTGCTGACCAGCTTAACGCCGATGGCATCATTTCCATTCAGGCAGGATACAACCGTATTGTAATCGGACCAATAACAGTACTCCCCAGAAAGCCATCCAAGCTCAGTGGCGCATATCGATCCAGTCGCAGAAACCGTCTTTGGAAGCAATCCGTAGCGCTGCCTTTCCTCAAATTCAAGAACATCGCAAAATACGCGATTAGCATTAAGTAATCTCGTTCCACAATAGTCCCCGTAAAACGGCGCAAAATGATTGCGGATAGTCCGCGACAACATACAGTAATCGTAGGCGTAGTAACACTTGAAGATTCGTAGGGCGTCTCCCCTGCCCCTTCGGCAGAACGGGCGAATTCAACAAGAAACTGGTCCCACATGCGCTCAATATAGGGGAATTGCGAGTTTAACGCTATCCATATCAGACAAAGGAGCATCGCTCGTCTGCTGCATTATTCCAGTGGTTTTTGCCAAATGGAAATGAGCTGCCATGCGCTCGATCGTTCGAATAGACTCGGGCCGATTCCGTCCTCAATCGCCATAATTGCAAAGAAAACACTTCTCAACAGAAGATCGCTTGAAAATCGCTGAGGTAAGAAATCGCCATATTCGCGCTCGTATGAGAAGAGCCTGGCCTCACCCGTATCGATTGAAGAGTAACCAAATACGGAGTCCGAAGGAACGACAAATGATGGAGCGGCATTTGAGTACACACGGCTACACTTAATTTGATAACGCTTAAAAAGGTTGAAATCCAAAAGGTCACAACACCAAATAATGCCAGCTCAAACTCAAAGGCAACACTCGAAGTATCAAGCACATCAGCGCCTGGCCTCCGAGATAGTCATCGATAACAAAGTGATCAAATGCGACGGACAGCAAAAAGAGACATGAACGCCTCGAATGAGAAAGGAAGAGTCCGGTACCGCAATTTACCCCTTGCATGCTTGATTACCCCAAGAAACAACCAATAGAAAAAGGGTGGGCATGTATCGCAGCGAAGGACCTGGAACTGAAAACGCATCGCAAATCGCAGCCACAATAAACACCGGGAGCTGGCAACAAATTGTTGGAGCGAGAATTCGGTAGGCAACGTTCAACCTGCCCGACTCCTCGGAGGGATACAGTTCTTCGACGGTGTATTGCCCTCCAATCGCCAAGGGACCAGCAAAGCGAACAAGCCGAACGCTCGACAAACCGATAAAGACATAAAAGGCAATCCAAAGAATAGTGACCGATTCCACCTGTAAACAATCTCCTCAAGTCATACGCTTGCGATTAATTGTAGATAGACAGAATTGAACAGGAAGCAACAATATTTGAAACTGTTGTTTTGAGCCCCGGATCAACCAACATTCCCCAGAAAGTTCGCTGTTGTTGAGTGGGGTTCCCGTAAAATAAACTCCAACAAAATATGTGCGGAGTGCTGGCCTGGAGCTGCCTTCGGACCCTGTTGGCTGCTCACCGAGAGGCTCCGCTATGAAACGACCCCTTTACTACCTGCTCTGCGCGATCGCGTGCACGTCCATGGTCAGCGCGACGCTGCCCATGGCGGCCATCGCGGAAGCCATCCAGCCTCGGGCAACAGCCGAGCAACAGGCGCAAGCCGCCGACACGAACAGCGACATAGGCAAGGTTGAAGACGGCACCAACACAAATGCGGCAGCAGATACCGTAGAGGACAGCACCGCAACATCCACCGGCACCAGCGCAGCCAACACGGAAAGCGCTGACACCACCACTGCCGCAACCGGCATCCCCACCCCATCCTCCGAACCCAAACCAACCCCGCGCCCGCCGCAATCTCCGCCACGTCACAAACCGGCTACGCCCACTCAGCAACGGCAACCCAAAACGGCGTCACCTTCACCGTCTCGTGGAACGACGCCCCCGCGGGCACCGCGACGACCTTCCACGTAACCCAGGCCAACGGCTCGTCCCAGGCCAAGGCGCGCATGGACGTGCCCACCTATTGGGACGGCGGCAGCCAGGAAAGTGTCTGCGACCCGTCGCGCCCGGCATGGGCCAGCTACTACAGCCTGGGCACCGCCGGCCACGACTTTACCTTTGACTTCACGGCATCGGGCACGTACCGCATTTACTTCTACTTTATGGACAACGACAGAAACGACCCCCAAAACGACAAGGGGATCTACTACCTGCGCACCACGGCGGAGGTAACAGTAAACGACGCCGCCCGCCCGAGCATCACGCAGATCGTCAACGACGCTGTGGACCTGTGCAGGCAAGCGACAAACGGCTCGGAATACGACATGGCGCTGTGGCTCCACGACTGGACGCTCGACCAGCTGGAGTACGACCACAGCCTCAACTGGTGCTCGGCCGAAAGCGGCCTCACGCGCCACCAAGGCACCTGCGAGAGCTACCAGCGCATCTACTCCAAGCTCCTTGACGCCGCGGGCATCGCCCACGGCCGCATCACCGGCAACGGCCACACCTGGAACGCCGTAAAGATCGACGGCAAATGGTGCCAGATGGACCTAACCTGGGACGACACCAGCGACAACTGGTACGGAGACCTGGACCAGCGCCTTGCCGTTGCGCGTGCGGTCTGCTCCGACTCCCCCGTGCTTCTGCTCGATGTATGCACATCGGCCCTCGACCCCAAGACCGAGCGAGAAATGCTGGACCGCATGCGAAATCTCGGTTATACCGTCATCATCGTCACGCATCGATCTGCTGCGTTGGAGGTTTGCGATCGGGTTATAGGCCTTGCATCTAAATGGTGATCTGCCGAGCAGGCTCTGCTCCCCAACGCCATGCAACTTACTTCGGATCGGACTCTACACCACTTTCTCGGCACTATCGGCGCGATCGAAATCATAAGTCACATTAAAGCAGTGATTAACACTTATTTCTTCAATGCGCAGGACCACTGCATGAGACCAGCTCTAATCAACGCAAAATAATGGGAAGAGAATTTACGCGCAAGGTATATAGGCCATTTCCAATTATTATATGCAAGCTGAGCGGCCCCATTACCAACCACAAGCGCCCAGACGCCCATGCCAGTAAAGGAAATTAAGACATACGACAATACAAAACCTGCAATAGCCGAAACTATATAAGCCGGGAGATAGGGGATTTCATTCGTACTGATAATGTAATTACAACACAATGAATGATGGTTCCAAACCGCAAGATAAACAACTAAGGCGAAATAAAGAAGCCCGTCGGGGAAAAACCTTTCTTAACTAGGAACAAGACTGGGAAGCCGACAAACCAGACACCGATCGTGCATACAACAATTAAAATCAATATAGAGACAGACTTTTTTTTTTCAATAATTTTCGTGCAGTCTGAACTTCGCCACCAGCATAAGCAGATTGAAACATTGGAATAAAAGATCGAACGTAGGCGCTGGCAAACCCGTAAATTGCACCGCCAACTTGAATAATTAATGAATACTGAGAGTTAACCTCCACACCAAGAAAATAGGAGCAGAGCAGCGAACTCAACTGAGTGGAAGCATAGCAGCAAAGTTGAACAACGCCGTCCCTCCACGCCAAATAAGCCACTGAAATAAACGTTTCTTTTATTTCAGAAATAGAAACACCTACAAGCATCGTTTGCTTTTTTATCGCCTCTGAGTGAACCTCCAGAAAGCGACCGCAAAAAATCTCAGCACAATGTCATTAAACAGATAACCGATGGCAGCGCCAATGATGCCAAAACCCATAAACAGCAAAAACGCAGAAACCACAAGCTGCCCAATGCGACCATAAGACTTTGCCCTGCTTTCAGCGGAAATATCCCCGAACCCTCTCAGGCAGGTCGTATAATGAAAAAGAATAGATTAAAAAACACATCAAAACAAAAAATTAACCATGCGGTCCAACAAGAAAAGGGATCAATAGCACTTGAAATTGAAGAAATGTAGGCAGTTCCAACTGTAGCGGTAAGCATCAGGACAACGCAAGAAATTAACGCGTAAACAATCCGGGATGTTTTAATCAATTTGCCAAGCAGCTCATAGTCTACAGAATCACCAACTTGAGATGAATCGTAGCCGCTCTTGCTAATGCTACGCGCACCGCTAAGACAATAGACAATATTTCTCGCAAAAGTTGGTGTAAAGCCAAATTCAAATAACAGCGTTAAATTCCCAATGGCAACAAAAGTGTACCAGAGACCAAGTTCGGCGTTAGATAAGTAAGCAAGCAGAAACGGAAGAAGAAGGAAGCTGCTCCCCATTGAAAGAACAGTGCTTACATAGTTCCATATAATGTCTGACTTGGTAGTATTAATTTTTGCCATTATTTAGCCATCTCCACAACATCCTTTGATGGCACCCTGGATTGACAGGGCCCCTTATCTGAAAAGGCGGGCAGCGCCATAAGCATAAAGAAATTACATGCTGGATATAACATTCCGCATTCAACAAAACCCCATTAGGGAATACAAGACCAAGCCCATGAATGTCACGTGGGCCGAAATACGCGCTTTATTTATCGCTACGCAATAGAAAGCAACAAACGCGGTAAATGGGATCAAACCGTATTGAATAAGTAGTCGACAATATGCATTGTCAAGCATGACTCTTGTTTGTATTAAATAACCACCCGTTGCAGACGGCAGCGAAACTATGGCCGTTAAGTCATTACCAAAAACAGTCAGAGGGTAGTTTTCAAAATAATAGGCGGAATAAAAAATCCGGTTGGTCATTAAATTATCAAGCTGAACAAGACATTTATTGGCACCATGGGACCACATAAAGGGCAGGGCTATACTAATAATCGCCAGAAAAAGCGGTAAAAAAGTAAATAGGGACCCATATGGTTTTGAACGGGGGCTTCTGAATGAAATAACCGAATACAAGGCCATTACGAAAATGCCTGCTGCAGAAGTTTTTGAATCAGCTACGAAAAAGCAATTGCGAAACAGAAGATGCCCGCAAGACCGCTTCTGCCTTTCAGCTCAAAAATAGAAGCAGAATAAGCAATAAACAAAAGCTGTCCAAAATTATTAGGATGGGCAAAGCCCATCGAATTTCGTACAAAATTGCTACCGCGCGACATTAATACAGAAGGAATGGCACCGACACTATTGAGACCAACAACCATCAATAGCATAAAGACGGACGATACAAGAATAGACCTTGAGATGTAGTATTCAGGGACGTCTTCAGCGCAAAAGGCAAAACAGCGCCAACCAAATAATCTGAGGGGCTTTATTTGATTTCAGCGACCCGACGCAAATTAAAATCAGCAGCAAGCCAACTAGCACTTTCACATGAGAAGTCTTTTGTAGTAAAAGCTTCAGCAGTAGAAACGCTAAGGCAAACAACTCAAGGACCAGCGAAAGCACCGCAAGAGAAATCCCAAACACATTGGTAGCATTTACTGATCCAATATAATAGGAAACTGAAAATAAAGCCAAAGCAAAGCTGAACATTACAGCCCCGGCATTTGCTCGTATAATCTCAGTCCATGATCTTTCCACATTAGTCAAATTCAATTAACGTACCCCATAAACAAACTTAGTAAAGCCAATTGCAGCCATAACACGCCTCGCAAGAAGAAGACGGATCGTAATGCGATTTTTCACTTCAGAGATAAATCGACGTGAATAGCGGTGAGAAGCAAAGCCTTCCATTAAATAGCTGAAATACGACTGGCAGACCATATTAGAGACAGGCTTAAAAAGCTGATTCGATTCCAAACGTGCACAATTACGAATCAAAGATAAGACTTCCCTGACTGCAGATTGCTTATATAGTTCGCTTAAATCCGGATTCACGTGACATAGCTCATATAGTTTTTACCAGTAAATTATCAACACTCTCGATAGCCGAGATATCAGTATTTCTCGTTACTGAATCACTATTGTTGACATAGCAATAGACCGCCGAGTCCACTACTTTTTACACTTTCAGCCAGACGATAAGCATCTACCATAAACAACGCGTCTTCACCGAAACGAATGCCATCTTCAAATTTAAGAAAACCATTCCGGAATAATGATTTCTTAAATATCTTTCCCAAACGCTTCGGAATACAACACCTTTAGTAAAGCTCGAAAACGGAACTTTATTAACATTATCCCAAAATGCAAGGCTAAGAGAGCATGCTGTTTTCCAGTCGATGCTTATAGCCTTGCCCGAATAATCGCCATGCTCATTCAGTAGAGCCCCGATAACCAAGCTACAGCCATCTGAGGATTCAAGCAACAGCCTAACTGCATTTATAGGCAGCATATCGTCAGCATCAACAAATGCCACCCAATCACCGGAGGCCTCATCGATACCCCTATTACGCGCCACGCATACACCACTATTGTTTTGACTAATCAGCTTAATCCGGTTGTCGCCCTCTGCAATAGCCATAACTAGCTCAGCGCCACGATCTGTCGACCCATCATCAACAATAATTATTTCAATGTTGCTCACACTCTGACGCTGAAGACTATTTAATGTCTTTTGAATCGTTTTTCAGCGTTATACATCGGCACAATCACGCTCACGAGAGGATTGTCGACCAAGGAAGATTGACAGCAATTTACTTGCTTGCTTGTTGACGTCATAAACAGACGCCCCCCGCAAGCTTATTTGGACGACCCATAGAAATAATTGCTTCAATCCATTCGGCAACATTAAAGGAGCATTTTAAAATTTATCAGAAATATCAGCCGCATCTGGAACGCCAAATGAACAGACATAAGGTAATCCGTTAAGCTTGGCCTCAATTGCGGCAACACCAAGTCCCTCAAACGAAGCAAGAAATTCAAACGTAGCACATGAGCTGAGGGCCTTTATATACCTACCAACAACGATTTCCGGTTCCACCCAGCCCATTTGAAAGGCCAGATACTAAAACCCTAGGCTTATTGTGGTCTAAGGCAGACGAAACCATTAAAAAGCCTTCCTTCCAAATCTAAGTACCGATAGAACAGAGGAGATGAACCAAGACAGCTTGGGTCCAATTACTGGCGCAAGCTTTTTCCGCATTTCAACACGGAACTTCTTAGCGGGTGACAACCAGGTGCCTGAATAATGGTGAATAGAATATGTATCATCAGTAATTTCAAACTTGCCACTATGACTGTCTAGGGGATCAAAATAAGTAGCAGGGTATGCAGTGAAACCATTTAACTGCTGAAATGAACCATCTCTCTTAAGAGCACAACTCACTTCCAGGTAATCAGTTAGCACCCTCGGAGAGGTATCCATAGAGTTGCGGCCTTTTCGCATCTCAAATCTCATAGATTCATATAATTTTGCGACATCGCTCATGACATGGCTTCCGGCCTCAGAACCCATGATGAGGCCAGGATTCAAGAAGAAATTATTCTTCATGAATCCCGCAAAAGCCTCATTATCTAAAAAGCTCGTCCAGAGGCTTCAGGACTTCGACATCTGTATCGAGAAGGATTCCACCCTCTGAATACAGTATTCTGTAGCGCGCATAATCGCTGGCAAACGCCCATTTTTTTGAGGCATATGCGTCACGACAAAATTCACATTGATTTATATCGAAATTGCTTTCGTCCCATCTACGAATTTCCCAATCAGGCATGATCTTCGACCAAGACTCAATGCATTTTCTTTCAAGTTCAGGAAGCTCACTTCCACCGAACCAGATGTAGTGCAGAACTTTAGGAATCATCAATTCCCTTTCGAACAATAGGCTACTTCTTGATGATTTTTTTTTTAACCAGACGCTTCATCGGGTCATAAATTCCAAGCTTTTCGCATGTATGCCTAGCAAAGCGCTCGGCTTTTACTTTTCCGGAATCGGGGAACCACTTATTCATAAGCTCCTCACCATCCAGATTCGCCACATCAGCCATGAATTCATCGCGACGCGGATTCAGCTTCACGGACTTAGTAAGTTCACGAACACCTTCTACTGCAGCCTCAACATCAATCTCCTTCATACGGGCATAGCTTGAGGCTCGATCAAGCAATTCTTGTCCCTCATCGCTTTGGATGAGAACTCGAGTGACGCCCCGATTGTCGTCGAACTCTTTCGAGAGTCGATAAACATCGAAGAAATCCCAGCAAGTCAAATCAGTAACGCGATAACGCTTTTTAAACGGGCATTCGTAACAAATGGGTCGATCTGAAAGATCAGCAAAAAAGGCCCTTAGGTAAGGATCTGTTTCGACACCTTCACTGTACAGCCGTTCACCATACAGAGTCTCGCCTTCGAGCTCGCACATATTTGAGTAGCGATAGCCAAACCGTGATTTATCTCTAAAAAGAACGGTCTCACCTTTTACGCCAACCTTTGCGTCAAGCCATTCGACCTGCCGCGCTAACACAGCGCGAGCGGGGTTCGCGTGGCAGACGAAGTCTGCCACGCGTAAATTTGCCGGCTTGCCGCCCAAAAATCGAAGCAGGCCTTCGCATTGACAAGGGGTACCAATAAAGAGAACTTCACGTCCAGTTTTTAGTTGTTGTTTGACCTCGGGATACGCAGGGCCAACAACGCTCTGAACATATTTACTGTTGCGGAAGCGCCAAAGTTCATCAACGCTTTCCACAGAAAATGTCCGACCTTAAGTCGCCCAGGGGCTCCTTCGGCTCGCACAAGCTGTTCACCGCGCAAATAACCTGCACCAAACACAATACCGCCGTTGGCAATCACGGCTTGAGCAAGGGCAGTGAAGGCTCCACCAGAAGTGCTTTCAGCAAGCACCTTTTGATCATTATGCTGGACTAGAAAGGCTCGTTGGGACTTAGGCTCGTCCTTATCAACATTAAGCACTGGGCAAGCCTTTTCGCATAATCCGCAATCAATACACTGGTCAGCATTGACTACGGGGTACTCGCAGCCCTCGGCGTCATATTCCATTGATATGCACTGCTTGGGACATTTTTGAGCACAGGCAGCGCAACCGCAGCATTTACTTTTGTCCGTGATGGAGATCATACTGTTCCCCTACAACTCAAGAGCTGATTTAAGCCAATTGGCCGATTCATTCCTATACACATTAAGTCGTTGACGTACTGACACAAAGTCAATTTCATTTGCCATTGCGGCACGGAAAGCATCCTTCGATTCGCAAATACGATCGGAGTTTCCAAGGACACGCAACAATGTATCAATACGTGAGTCCGTAGACTGAGCACCCATATTCTCGTGGCGACGGAAGGAGAAGAAGGGCACCTCAAAAATATTTGAGAAAACGCTTCCGTGGAAAGAGTCAGTACAGACATACGAAGCATGGGCAATCAAGTTGACCCACTCAGCCGGACCGGCTTCCCAAGGATAATAATCCGCGTAATCGTCATCAGCCTTAACATATTCATCGGGATGAGCAATGGCGACGATCTTCAAATTATGCTGCTTGGCAAGCTCTTGGGCACATTCACGATTCCATGTATTCTTACCCATGAAATAGCAGAAAACATAGGGCTCGTCAGGAACGTCAATCGAGGAGGAACAAGCAAGGCTTGCCCACTGATCTCTAGCCAGCAGCATCGTAGGGTCGCATACAACAGAGCATCGGACGCCCGTAGCTTTCTCTACCAAATCCGCTCCCGTATCCTCGCGAACAGAAATGGCCGAAAAATCGGAAAGAAAATCTTTTGTTTTACGAAGATATTTTTCAGAAAGGGAAGATACTCCAAAACTAGTGGAATAAGACACCTTGCGGACAGGAGGCTGCACGAAAGATAGTGTAAAGTACCTACCAGCAATGTTAACAGGCAGCCAAAGCTGATCGCTGCCAACAACAACGCTGTCATAATCAGCCACAAGCGCCCCAAGTTCTTCAAACGAAGCGGCTTGAGGAGTAAAACTAAAATGTGTTGACTCGAAAGATGAAAATGCACTTTTCCTCTTTGCCATTTTCTTTCCAAAGTCAGCATCAAGCTTCTGCTTGATGCGATGCTTTACAAAACCCAGCTTTGCACGATAAAGATCTACATCAAATAGATGCTCAAGATAGTAATCATTGCGTCCTTCAGAAATAGCATGACCCAGGCCACGTTTATCAATAGTATTGACTTCAACTCCCAGCTCCTCAAGGGCACGCTGGGTCGCGTACGCCTGAAGAACGCTGCCAAAGTTGATTTTGTCATGACACGACGCGACTGCGACTCGCTTAGAACATGTAATAGTCAAGCTATCCCCTTAATCAACAGAACCTAAATAGGTCATATAACAATCCAATAACACTCTGGCCGCAGCATTAATTTCAAATACCTGCAAACCGGCATCGTCGCCAGGCGCGAAGACCTCTGTGCTCAACTCAATAAGTCTTTCGGCCCACTTTATACAGGAGCTAGAAAGTGATTCAAATTGCATCATGGATGTAACAGCGGTCTCAGAGGTAACGGTATCAGACGCAAGAATGGGTGTATGCGATGCCTGGCATTCAACTCCGACCATTGGGAGGCCTTCATACAGGCTCGGCAGGCAGAAAACATCAAATGCTCGATATAAAGATGCTGCGTCGCTTCTAGTGCCCAAAAACCGAACAGAATGGCTAATCCCCAGACAATCAGCTTGGTCCTTTATCTGTTCAACCAACGGACCAGAACCAACCAAAACTAAAACTGCATCATTACGAATCTTTAAAACCTGATCGAATATATTAAGCAAATATGAGTGATTCTTCTGCTCTGTAAAACGACCAATGTGCCCAATTAGAAGCTGTCCATCAGCAACACCAAGCGATCGCCGCGTCCTTAGGCGATCCTCATCATCTGGCGCGAAAACAGACAAGTCGACAGCATTACGCATGACTACAAATTGAGAACTCGATCCAAATAACCATTCACCAGCGAATTTACTACATGCAAAACGGTGAGTCGGATACCGGTTTGATTGCGTTTTCAGCACGGCCTTCAGGGCATTCTTGGCATACTCACCCCTACCACTCGTAGAGTGGCTATGGGCGATACGCACGGGGACACCCGCCTTCTTCGCAGCACGAAGAGGAAAGACCGAAAGCGCGTTGATGTGACTATGGACAATCTTCCAGCCCTCTTGCTTAAAGAGACGCTGAAGCTCTCGCTGGTATTCAGCTACATGCTGATAGGGCGGTATCTCAAAGACCCTGCCACCGAGCGATTCGATCTCGTCACGGGGAACAAGCGTCGAATCGGAATCAACAAGAAAGTCAAACTGCACTTTACCGCGATCGATGTGACGATAGTAATTCATAACGACAGCTTCGACGCCGCCACCAACCATCTTGCCAACAACCTGAGCCACCTAACCGGTTCAGTCATTTTAGCAAGCACCTCCACCGGTAAAGACCTCAACGACCGTGAGGAGAACAATCTTCAAGTCCGTGATGGGGCCGCGCTTGGCGATGTACTCCAAATCACGGCGGACCATGCCGTCGAAGTCGGTATCGTTGCGGTCAGTCACCCTGCCACCAGCCGGTAATGCCCGGCTTCACAGCCAAGCGCTGCAGGTCGTACTCGGTATACTCCGCGACCTCGTTGGGCAGCGGCGGGCGCGGGCCGACGACGGACATCTGACCCATGAACACGTTCAGGAACTGCGGGAACTCGTCGATGGAGTGCTTGCGGATGAACTTTCCAATCTTGGTGACACGCGGGTCATTCTTCATCTTGAACATGGCGCCGGCGATCTCGTTCTGCTCCCTGAGCTCGGCGAGGCGCTCGTCGGCGTCCTTGTACATGGAGCGGAACTTCCACATGCGGAAGGTAGTCAAACTACCGTCGGGACGGGTGCGGCCAACGCGGATCTGACTATAGAAGGGGCTGCCCTCGCTCTCCAGTCGGATGGCCGCGGCCAGCACCAGGCTGGGCACAGCGATGACGACGAGCACGGCACCGCTGAACACGATGTCGAATGCGCGCTTCACTGCCCTATATGCCAAGCGCGAGCGGTCCCAGTCCATGATGGATTGCATGGCCTTGTAACGGCCGGCGCCCTCGCGCCGGTCCATGGCCTGGGCAATCAGTGCCGCCCCCGCAGGCGCACAGCTCTTTGTTACTTCTTTAGCAGCCACAGTCAAAAATACATGCCCGTTCCCCAGGGATCCCCAATCGGTAAATTCAAAAAATGCGAACGAATTGCCAGTGCGACGTCTCCCTTACGTCTTGCTGGGAACGTCCAACGGAAGCAGCTCCCTAAATGCGGAGTCGCCTTCGCCCACGTCTACCAGGCACCAGCGCTTATGACGGTCGATCTTCTTAACACGGGCCTCTTGCCCCACCAAGGTCCTTGCTCTATGTGCAGCACGCCGTCTTCTATGCGGGCTACGCTGTTGCGCACCACGCCGTCGTCGTCGAGCACGCTGCAATACCAGTCCTGCGCATCGTCCGGCATGGGCATGTACGCCCGCTCCCTACTACCGACGATGCGACAGCCAAAGCCCAACTGGGCCAAAGCCCTATCGAGCGCGGCGGCATCGTGCGTGGCGACGAAGAAATATTCCTTGTACATAGGTTTGGTTTGGAGCGACCAAGCGCCGTCCCGCTTAAACCAGAACTCCTTTTTTGCATTACAAAAGCGTCCTGCATAAGGTTGTGCGGGATAATGCAGCGGACCTTTTCGCAGGTCTCGCGCTCTTTTCCATTGGGGGTGAACCAAATACCAGCGGACGCGGCCGTGCTGGCTGTTGGTGGTGGCGCCGTTAAATGCGCCCGGCAGCTGCTCTTGGCGCCGTGCCGTCTGTTCCATGTCCTCGCCCCTCTTTTGGCTTTGCGATGCACGCAAATGCAGGGGCGTTTAGAACAGGCTTCTCGCTCGCAGCTAGGCGCAGTCGCAAAAAGTACAGGTTTTTGTATCTTTCGACAGACGACATTATACGAGCAATTAATCAGCATTTGCCCAGATTACGCAAATGTACTGCCAGTAGGTGCATCTCCATACCCCCTACAAAAAAACTGTACCTTTTTTTGTGCAACAAAAAAGCCGCTCAACCAGCGGCTTTTCTTATTTGGGCATGAAAAAAGGCGACCGCCCTTTGTGGACGGTCGCCTTTGTTAATTGTTGTGCGGATTGCCTTAAGCGCGGGTCTTGATCTCCTCGAGCACCTTGGCCACAAACTCGTCAACGCTCATCTGAACGGTCTCGTTGGAGCGATCGCGGACGGAGATGTTACCGGCCTCGACCTCCTTCTCGCCCAGGATGAGCATGTACGGCACGCGGTCGATGCTGCGGGCCTCGCGGATCTTGTAGCCGATCTTCTCGTCGCGGTCGTCGCAAACAACGCGAATGCCGGCCTCCTCCAGCTTGGCGCACACCTCGTGGGCGTAGTCGCGGCTCTTCTCGGAGACGGGAAGCGCCTTGACCTGCACGGGAGCCAGCCAGGTGGGGAACTTGCCCGCAAAGTGCTCAATCAGAATACCGATGAAGCGCTCGATGGAGCCAAAGCACACGCGGTGCAGCATGATGGGGCGCTTCTTGGTGCCGTCGGCGTCCACGTACTCCAGGTCAAAGTTGAGCGGCATCTGGAAGTCGAGCTGCACGGTGCCGCACTGCCAGGTACGGCCGAGCGAGTCCTCGAGGTGGAAGTCGATCTTGGGGCCGTAGAAGGCGCCGTCGCCCTCGTTGACCTCGTAGTCCATATGCAGCTGCTCCAGAGCGGTGCGCAGGCCCTCCTCGGCGCGCGCCCAGTCCTCGTCGGAGCCCATGGAGTCCTCGGGGCGGGTGGAAAGCTCTACGTGGTACTTAAAGCCGAACTTCTGGTACACCGAATCGATAAGGTTCACGACGCCGATGATTTCGTCGGTAAGCTGGTCGGGGCGCACGAACAGGTGCGCATCGTCTTGAGTGAAGCAACGAACGCGGAACAGGCCGTGCAGCGCGCCGCGCATCTCGTGACGATGCACCGGGCCAATCTCGCCGGCGCGGATGGGCAGCTCGCGGTAGGAGTGCGGCTTGCTCGCGTACACAAGCACGCCACCCGGGCAATTCATGGGCTTAATGCAGTACTCTTCGTCGTCGATGACGGTGGAGTACATGTTGTCCTTGTAGTGGTCCCAATGGCCCGAGGTCTTCCACAGCTGCTTGTTCATGATGAGCGGCGTGGAAATCTCGACATAGCCGGCCTTGCGGTGGATCTCGCGCCAGTAGTCCAGCAGCGTATTCTTAAGGATCATGCCGTTAGGCAGGAAGAACGGGAAGCCGGGGGCCTCGTCGCGCATCATAAAGAGGTCCATCTCGCGGCCGATCTTGCGGTGGTCGCGCTTCTTGGCCTCCTCCAGCAGGCGCAGGTGCTCGTCGAGCTCGTCCTTGGTGGCAAAGGCGATGCCGTTGATGCGCGTGAGCATCTTGTTGTTCTTGTCGCCCTTCCAGTAGGCGCCCGAGACGCCCGTGAGCTTGAAGTCCTTCAGGGCCTTGGTGTAGCAGATGTGGGGGCCGACGCACATGTCGATGTAGTCACCCTGCTGGTAGAAGGTGATGCGGGCGTCGTCGTCCAGGTCGCCGATGTGCTCGACCTTGTACTTCTCGCCGCGCTCCTCCATAAGGGCGATGGCCTCGGCGCGGGGCTTCTCGTACACGGAGAACTTAAGGTTCTCCTTGACGATCTTCTTCATCTCGGCCTCGATCGCGGGGAAGTCGTCCTCGCTGATCTTGACGCCCTCGGGCAGGTCGACGTCGTAGTAGAAGCCGTTGTCGGTCGCGGGGCCATAGGCAAAGTCGGCCTCGGGATAGAGACGCTTGATGGCCTGCGCCATGATGTGCGCGGCAGAGTGGCGGATGACGTGCGTGACCTCGTCCTGCGGGAGCTCGGCCACCGAACCGTCATTGTAGAGTGCCTTCATGGGTATGTTTTTCTCCTCTCGGATGCCTAATGCAAGTGCGTGCGGTGGGCGCGGCGTTTTTGACTTGCATCATTATAGGCAGGTTGCCTTGGTATACAAGCGCCCGCCGCACCTTAATGGCACGGCGGGCGATTTTCTACGCATGCTTCATCGTGTGGGCCGGGGATGCGGGGCGCGCGTGCGGCTTGCGGCGTGCCCGTGGCTTACGGCCGGCCCGGCGATGGATGCGTTACTGGATGCGAGTTCGGCAGTAGGGGCAGACCTTCCAGTGCGCGTCGAGCGGGCGATGACAGCTGGGGCACGTTGCGAACCTGGGTGTCGCACACCGGGCAGACCACAAAGTCCTTCTCGATGGGGGCGCCGCACTGCGGGCAGGTGCCGTACTGGGCAAGCTGGCGCTCGCGCAGGGCCATGTCCAGCTCCTGCTCCTCGCGGTCGGCCACGTAGGAGTGCGGACGCAGGACCAGGTAGGCGATGAGGCCCACAAACGGGATGAGGGCGATGATGCCCCATGCCACGTAGGCGCTGGCGCCGCGGCGGCGAGCGTCGATGAACACATAAACGACCGACAGCACGTACAGGGCGATGATAAAGCCAACAAAGGCATAGATGACGCCCATAAGCTGCGGCGACATGAGCTCGTTGATGTACTTGGACATTGAGGTGTACCTTTCGGAATATTTACAGTCCGGTCAAGTTTACCACGGGGTTTGTTTATATGGGACCACGGCTGGATACGGGGCTGGCACGGACACAAACATCTCAATCTGTAACAGGTGGAGGCGGAATCCGGGTCTAGGTGTTACAGATCGAGACGAACGGGTGTGCCGCCGAGCAAACGTCTCGATTTGTAACAAATGGGACCAAATTTCCCATCTTGCTGTTACAGATCGAGACACAGGGGTCCCCTCCCCGACTTCAATCTCGATCTGTAACATCTTGGGCCACAAAACCCCTCTTACTGTTACAGATCGAGACATTCAAAATCCGTCGGAAGGTTTGTCTCGATCTGTAACATCTACAACATAAATCATCAGCTAACTGTTACAGATTGAGACAAAGGAAAACGTCCAGGCCGAACGTCTCAATCTGTAACAGATACTCGGCAAAAACAGGTCTAGCTGTTACAGATTTAGACATTCGAAATCGACTGATAGGTTCATCTAAATTTGCCACTATTAACCGCGCCCGCTTTACCTGCTGGTTTGTTGGGAAATATCCCAATTTTTTCCCAAGTGCGTCACAAACGGAACGCGCCACCTGCTCACGGGAGGGACGAATATAATGCCGCCCCGACACGCCCGGCAGGGAGTGTCCCATGAGCATTTCCATGAGGTCCCAAGGCATGTGCAGCTCCATCTCGCAGATGATTCGCCACGTGTTCCTTCAGGGGCCCTTTAGACTGCCATCCTGGTGTCAACAGCGTCTACGACCTCCGCCGCATATTTTGGATAGTCGATGACCTTGCCGCTCCCCGTTTCCTTCCATGCCGATAGCTCATGGGAGAACTCTGATATCTCGCTTGCGGTGTCAAACGTGTCGACGAATCTGGCTACAAGATCGATGTACTCGAGTTCCTTTTCGTCAAACGTTTCCTCTGGTTCGACGAGTGGTTTTACGATTTCGCCCCAGCCGTTGGGGACAAGCTCTATCTTGCCCTGTTGCTGCAGGGCATAGAGCATAGTGTCCTTATCATTTATGACGGGGCCATAGTCGGCATGTGCGTATTCGATTCCCGTGAGGGAGGTGCTCGTCATGCCAAAGCAGTAGTAGTCGAGGAAGAACATAGCCTTCTGCAGCTTGGTCTTATAGAGCTTCTTGCAGCGGTGAGCAAGAATGACAACGGCGCCACACACGCGCGACCAGTCGAACGGCCGGTATCCGTTCGTCCTCGACGGCCAGTAGGCCTCAAGCGGCGGCCAGCTAAAATCTAAAGTTCTGAAGCGATCCGGAGCCTGGGAGTCGACAAAGTTTTCGACGACGCTGATGATCTTCTCAGACAGTTGGTCTCTCTTTACGTTTAAAAGTGACAGGGCGCCAGCGGGGCTTGCTGCCAGCCTGATCATTCCATCGTGAGCCTCGTCCTGCAGCGCGCCAGACTCATATCGAGCCACAGTTTGCTCACCGAAGCCAAGGAAGCGGCTGAAATCTCTCAACGACAGGCCGTAACGTTCGCGGACGGCCTTGATTTCCTCGGGGGAAAGTAAGTGATTGGCGGCGCGATAGGCGGCATAGGCGGCTGCGAGGTTCTCGCTTTCTATGCGTGCGTCCGCAATAGCTGCTCCACAGACGGGGCATACCGCGACCGTGGCCTCATACGTAATATCCTGTTTTCTGATGCACATCGTCTCGGTACGACGCTCTACGCGTGCCTCGACTTCCTGGTCGCATTCAATGCAATAGGTGCTGAAAGTGCTCTTCATCTCGCTCATCTCGGGACCTCCGTTCTATCCCGGTACAACTTGACAGAGAGGCATTTGCATCGCTCGGCCTCGTGTTTAATGGACATCTTTAGGTACAGCGTCTTGCCGAATGCCTTGGGCGAGAATTCGGCAACTGTCCATCCCGGGTATCGCGAGTCGCGGTCCGCTTCGGGTCCATCAAAACAGTCTCTTGGCGTGAGCGATAAGATCACGTTCTTGAGCTCGTCCATGGTGATTCCCATGCTCGCCATGAACTCCAGACTTGCCTCGCGTTCCACGAGGATGAAGCTATTTTTGTCCACGATTTCCTTCATCCAATGAAGGAAGAGCCCTCTGTTGTCCATCCCTCTCCTTAGCTAAAAGTGTAATCAATTAGTTACAATGATGGTGAAGAAATCGAGGTGATTCTGTGGATTCGACCTCTTGCGCCTAGTCAAATGACAGATAAAACCTTGAGTTTGCCAACGATTTGATCCGCGGCAGCCTGCCTAGGCTCCGAACAGCTTTGCGAGCGTGCCGATGGCGCAGGCGAATGTGGGGGCGAGCCCCGCGCCCTTGGATGCGAGGTCGAGCGCGTCCTTTGCCTTCTCGGCGAAGCCTCCCTCGTCTTTTTCCTCGGCGGCGAACCGCAGGTCGGCGAGTTGAATCGTACATTCCCATGTTGTCTGCCAATCTCGCAGGTGGTTCCGTTGAATGCCAACGCGGGCCTTACTTAATCCGCTTCCAGCCCTTCGCCTTCAGGCGCCGCAACCTGAGCTTTGGACAACTCGGCCTGGTCGCGTGCCGTCTCCAGGATCTTTCGAGCGCCTCTTCTCGGTGCTCTGCCGGTAGCAAGTGATCAGCTCGCTCTCCGCGCCTGCCGGTGCCGTCGGCTTGCCTCGGGATGCTCCTCGTACCATCCGAGCAGGTCGTTGGGGTCGGTTTTGAATACTTCGCAGAGCGCACCTACGAGCTCTGCGTTCGGATAGCTCTCCTCGCGCTCCCAAGACTGAATAGTTCGGAATGACTTGCCGACTTTTTGTGCAAGCTCCTTTGGTTTAGCCCCAGGGCTTCTCGGCGCTCTCTTAGACGAAGGTTCATCCTCACTCCTTTCTTTACGTTAAGTGAATAGTAAACAAAAAAATGTCTTTACGCAAAAAAATGTTGCTTATTTGATTGATAGGGACATAAGAATATTCGTCATTTAATTCAACAGATAGAAAAACATCTCTAAGGAGAATCGAACGGATTTCAGTAAGGAGCTGGCGGGGAATATCCGTGCCGTACGCGCCCGAGCTGACCTTTTCAGGCTGAGGTCGCTTCCAAGCTCGGAGTGAGCGCCAGCATTTTCGCGAAGTACGAGAGCGGCGATTACATTCCTGGAGCCGACAAACTCTTGGCCATCTCGCAGGTTCTTGGTTGTCCGCCCAACGACCTGATGGGCTGGAACACGGACGAGGCCGCATAGGAATGGAGGAAGAGGGATGACCGGGAGGAACTACGAGCTGCCCGACGACATCACGACCCTGGGCGGCATGATGATCTTTGAGTTAATAATTTGGGATATTCGGGGTGCACGCCCGCGTGGCTTTCATATCCCCAAATTATCCCAAGTGCGTGTGCTAACCCGTTTTTACGCGCTTGTGCCGTTGTTGCCGTACTTAAACCTGCAGGTAAGCAGTGTGTTCGTTTTTGTCGTTCTTTCGAGTCAGTACTGTAACATCTGGAACCCAAATCCTCGTCTAACTGTTACAGATCGAGACGAACGTGCGTCTGCGGACTCAACGTCTCGATCTGTAACAGGTAACGGCGCAGACCACGAGGTTGGTTGGAAAGAACTCGCGGTCTAGCGTGGTCGACATCCATGCCGGGGTCTCCCCTCGCCTGCCGTTGGCGGGTGTTGCGGGGCTGTTCGCCGCATTGCCGCTGCGCTGGAGGTGTGTAGACCGTAGGATAGTCTTATTGACGGCCTGTCAACTCGTCTGGGAGGCACTGTGGCAGAAACGTTTGATATCGCGATTGTGGGCGCAGGCATTACCGGGTGCGCCATCGCGCGGCAGCTCGCGCGCTATGACCTGTCCATATGCGTGATCGAGGCGGCGAACGACATCGCGCTGGGCGCCTCGAAGGCCAACGGCGGCCTGGTGCACGCCGGCTACGATCCGGCGTCGGGAACCGTAAAGGCACAGGTCAACGCCCGTGGCTGCGAATTGTACGGTACGTGGGCACAGGAACTGGGCTTTCTGTTCTGCCGCACCGGGTCGATGGTGTTGGGCTTTAACGACGAGGACCGTGCGCGTCTGGAGCGGCTGCGGCGCAACGGCCTTGCCAACGGCGTGCCCGAACTGTCGATCGTCGGACCCGACCGCATCCACGAACTTGAGCCGCGTGCCAGTGCCGATGCAACGTGTGCGTTGTGGTGTCCCTCGACTGGGTTTGTCGACCCGTTTGAGGTTGCCATCGCCGCGCTGGAGAATGCCGTGGCCAACGGGGTGACGTTTATGCGGTCCGCGCCGGTGGAAGCGATTGAAGTCGCGGGCTCGGGCGACGACGCGCGCTTTACGCTGGCGACCCCCACTGGCAACGTGCGCTGCCGCTGCCTGATCAACGCCGCAGGCAACGGCGCCGCGGACATCTCGCACATGGCCGGCGCCGAGGAGTTTCAGATGGTCTGGCGCCAGGGCAACATTGTGGTGCTGGACAAGGAACCGCGCGCGCTGATGCCACTCTACCCAGTGCCGACGCCGGTGTCCAAGGGCGTTATCGTCACGGGCACCGTACACGGCAACACCGTGATTACCGCGACGGCTGCCGTGCGCGAGCCAGGCGACACGCAGACCTATGCGAGCGATGTGAAGGCGCTGCTGACCGGCGCGCGCAAGCTGGTGCCCGATCTGGATACGCGCCGCGTGGTGCGCGCATTTGCCGGCGGTCGCCCAGTCATTAAGGGGACAAACGACTTCTTTATTGGACAGTCGACCGTGGTGCCGGGGCTGTTCCAGGCGGCGGGCATTCAGTCGCCGGGCGTGGCGAGCGCGCCAGCCATTGCCGAGCGCATGGAGCTTGTGATGCGTGAGGCGGGTGTGAAACTGCACGAGCGGGCGGACTGGAACCCAATTCGCCGCGCGCCGGACGACTTTGACCGCGCGCCGCTGGGCGCAAGGAGGAGCTGATCGAGTCCGATCCCGCGTGGGGACAGATTGTCTGCCGCTGCGAGACGGTGCCCGAGGCCGAGATTGTGGCCGCGATCCGACGCCAGCCGGGCGCGGTTTCGGTCGAAGGCGTCAAACGCCGCTGTCGCGCCGGCATGGGTCGGTGCCAAAGCGGCTTTTGCCAGAGCCGCGTGGTGGCGATCCTTGCCCGCGAGCTGGGCTGCGACCCCAGCGAGGTGCTGCTGGAGGATGCCGGATCTTGGCTGGTCGAAGGACCGCTGAAAGGGGTGAGCTAGGATGGCGACGTTTGACATGCACGACGAACGCGCAGAGGCCGGAGCCGCAGTGTCGGTAGCAACACAGGCCTTCGACGTGGTCGTTATCGGCGGCGGACCTGCCGGCATGGCGGCCGCGCTTGCCGCGCATAAGGCCGGCGCGCGCGTGGCCATCGTGGAGCGCGAGCAGCACCTGGGCGGCATCCTCCGCCAGTGCATTCACCCGGGTTTTGGCCTGTCGCACTTTAAGCAGGAACTCACCGGCCCCGAGTACGCGCAGCGCTTTATCGACCAGGTGCGCGCGACCGACATCGTGCTGTTCTTGGACAGCATGGTGCTTGGGATCGATTCGGGCGAGGGCGAAGGCGCGGGCGACCCGGGCACGGGCAAGGCCGCGGGAACCGCCGCGGTCCATACCGTCACGCTCATGAGCCGTGTCGGCATGCTACAGCTCACCGGGCGTACGGTCGTCCTTGCCATGGGGTGCCGCGAGCGCACCCGCAGCGAGATCAAGATCCCCGGTAGCCGTCCCGCCGGCGTATTTACGGCCGGCTTGGCGCAGCGATACATCAATATCGAAAACCTCAAGACCAGCTCGCGCGCCGTCATTTTAGGCTCGGGCGACATCGGGCTTATCATGGCGCGCCGCTGCACGCTCGAGGGGATTTCCGTCGAGGGCGTGTACGAGCTCATGCCGTACGCCAACGGTCTGCGTCGCAACGTCAAGAACTGCCTGGACGACTTTGGCATTCCGCTGCACCTGTCCACCACCGTCACACGTGTGATCGGACACGACCGCGTGGAGGCCGTCGAGGTAAGCAAGGTCGACGAGCACCTGGTGCCCATTCCGGAGACCGAGCGCATCGTTCCGTGCGATACGCTGCTGCTTTCGGTGGGATTGATTCCCGAGAACGAGCTTTCGGTTGCCGCAGGCGTGGAGCTTGACCCGCGCACGCGCGGCGCCGTGGTGGACCAGAGCCTGCAGACGGGCGTGCCGGGCATCTTTGCCTGCGGCAATGTGCTGCATGTGCACGACCTAGCCGACAACGTGACGACCGAGTCCGAGAGGGGCTGGCGCAGCTGCAGCGGCGTACGCGCTGGGTGGCGACACGGATGCTGAGGCGGGTGCCGCGGACGCGGGCTGCGAGCTCACCGTCTCCCCTGCCGGCATCGCGGGCTACGCGCTGCCGGGGCGCATTACGGCTGTGGCACTCACCAAACTCAACTTCCGCGCGCGCCGGCCAGTCGATGCCGCCCGCGTACGGATCCTGGCCAACGGCGAGGAGCTGTTCGCCGGCAAGGTCCGAGCATTTAAGCCGAGCGTTATGGAAAGCTTCCCGCTGCCGGCGAAGGTGATTCAGCGCGCACTCGACCTAGGTGCTAGAGATTAGCCTGTCCGTCGATCCCGTTGAGGAGGCGTAGCTCATGAGCACGAATGCGACCGAGATGCTGCAGTTCAACTGCACCACCTGCCCATCCGAATGCCTCCTGACCGTAGAGGTAGAGCGTGACGCAGACGGCGCCGTGGTAGAAGTGCGCTCCGTAACCGGCAACAACTGCCCGCGCGGCGATAAGTTCGCGCATCGGGAGCTCACCTGCCCCATGCGCGTGCTCACGACGACCGTGGCAGTATCTGGCGGCGACGAAGCCCTGCTCCCCGTGCGCACCGCCGAAGCCATCCCGCTAGAACTCCACGCCCAAGCCATGGCCCTCATCCGCGGACTAGTGGTCAAAGCCCCCATCCGCATGGGCGACGTCGTGCTAGAGAACCTCCTAAACACCAACATCAACCTAATCGCCAGTATGGACATCGACCGAGCCTAAGTAGCTAATTTGGGACGGGGCTCTTTTAGCTGCCCCACCATCTACCCAGCCCTCTTCAATTGCGGTGAAATAGTTCCTGATTTCCGCCAAAACCCCGGCATCCAGGAACTATTCCACCGCAACTATCCTTGAATCGGTATTTAGCTTGTGCCTACTTTAGTGCCATTTCAAAACTATGCCGGATTACGGGGCCGATTCGAGACCCCATCCATACCGACAGTTTTCGATTTTTGATAAGCCGTCTACCTGCACTGATAATTGTTCTCGGGGAAGCGGGCACTGCGGGGCGCGGCAACGGCGCGCGATTTCCGCGTCGCAGCGCTACCCTGATGCTGAATGCCGGGACGATGACCCACTGACCTGCTGACGCCTCTTCGGCCGTCCTCAAATCCGACCTGTCTCGCCCCGGCATCCGCGTCCCGGAGTCCTGCCATGACCTAATAGGAGCATGAGCGCGGACAATCGGACAAGCCAATTGGATTGTAGCGCTCCCGTCAGTGCAATGTCTGGGAGACCCGGGCGCGGAGCAGGCGGCAGACCGAGGGGAGCGAAAATGGAAGGCGAAACGGTCATCGCGGGCGTCGACACGCACAAGGACGTGCATGTTCTGTGCCTGCTCGACGGCCTCGGGAGGAAGATCTGGAGCGGGAGCTTCGGGGCCGACCCCGAGGGCTACGACAGGCTGGCGGAGGCGATAGGCGACCCGGGGAGCTGCATGGTCGTCGGCGTCGAGGCACGGCATCGTACGGGCCGGGCTGACGAGGAGGCTCGTGGAGCTCGGGTACAACGTCGTCGAGGTGCTCAGGCCCAAGAGGGACAAGGTGAGGCCCGGCGAGGGAAGAGCGACCCGCTGGACGCCGAGCGCGCGGCGCGCAAGGCGGCGTCCGGAAGGGCTGCTCCGTGCCGAAGTCGCAGGACGGCTGGGTCGAGGCGGTGCGCCAGCTCTACGTCGCGCGCAGGCTGGCCGTCGCGACGTCCACGTCCTGCGTGGCCTGCGCGAAGTCGATGCTCACGACGGCCCCGAGCGCCCTGAGGGAGCGGTTCAGGGGCCGCGAGCGGCCGAAGGACCTCATGCCGCTGCTCGCGCGCGGGAGGAAGGCGGGCGACGCGCTCGAGGAGAGCGTGCTGGCCTCGCTGCGGTCCGTCGCGGCGGTCTGGAAGGAGGCCCGCAGCCAGGTCGAGTCCCTCGACGAGCGCATCCGCGCGCTGCTGGAGGCGAACGCGCCCGCGCTGCTCGGCGTCGAGGGCTGCGGCACCACGACCGCCGCCGCCCTGGTCGTGGCCGCCGGCGACAACCCCGGCAGGCTGAAGGGCGAGGCGGCGTTCTCGATGATGTGCGGCGCCTCCCGATCCCCGCGTCGAGCGGGAAGACGGACCGGCACAGGCTCAACCGCGGCGGCAACCGGCAGGCGAACTGGGCGCTCTACGAGACGCGATCAAGCGCATGGCGTACGACGAGAGGACGAGGAGGTACGTGGCGAGGCGGACCTCCGGGGGAAGTCCCGGCGGAGGCGGTCCGCTGCCTGAAGCGCTACATAGCGCGGGAGGTGTACCACGTGCTCATGGACCCGAACCCCGACGGCGCCGCGCCGGAAGGCCCCGAGCTCGCGAAGATGCGCAAGGCGATGCGGGTGACTCAGAAGAAAGCCGCCGCGGAGCTCGGCCTGTCCGCAGCCACACTCGGGCACTTGGAACGGGGAAACGGCGGTCGACGAAACTGGAGAGGAGGTATTACGAGCTCCTGTGCGAATTGGAGAGAGCGCTCCCGCAAACTGCCTCTTGACAACTTATAGGAGCGTCGGTTTTAATTTCGCGATTTTACCCATGGTCAAGTAATACAGGTCCAGCCCCGTAATCCGCCATACTTTTGAAACCAGCCCATTTGGGACGGGCCTCTTATGACTCCTTTTTCCTGCACACTTGCCAGGCTGGCCATGCCAAGGAGTGTCCCGAAGTGCCGTCATAAAAGGAGCGTCCCTATGTGCCGGGCTTGGGATACCATGGTGGCACCCTAGCGAAAGGACGATGTATGGCACATGTCGATGACCAGCGTGTGGCTCACGTGCTTGATGCGCTCGAGGCTCAGCACCCCGGCGCACAGCTGCTCGTAAACGACCCGTGGTCGATTTACTATCTGACCGGTTTTTTTGCCGATATGTTCGAGCGTTTTTGCGGCGTGCTGCTCGCACGCGATAGCGAACCTGTGATCTTGGTCAACGCGCTGCATCAGCTGCCCGAGTACGACAATGCCCGCATCGCCTATCACACCGATACTGACGTCGTGGCCGACGCCATCGTTCGCGAGGTCGATCCGACCAAACCACTCGGCATCGATACCGTCATGCGCTCCGGCTTTTTGATGCCCCTCATGGAGCGTCACGCCGCGAGCGAGTTCTTCCTGGGCGACTTTGCCGTCACCGCCGCACGCACCTACAAGGATGCCGCCGAGCAGGAGCTTATGCGCGCGTCCTCGACCGCTAACGATGCCGTGATGGCCGATGTCATCAAGCTCGTCCACGAAGGCGTGACGGAGCGCGAGATTGCCGACCAGATGCTCGGCCTGTATCGCAAGCACGGCTGCGAGGGCTTTAGCTTTCCGCCCATCGTGAGCTTTGGCGCCAACGCCGGCGACCCGCACCACGAGCCCGACGATACGGTACTCAAGCGCGGCGACGTGGTGCTGTTCGACATTGGCGGGCGCCATCGCAACTACTGCTCGGACATGACACGCACGTTCTTTTGGGGCGAGCCGGACGAGGAGACGGCGCACATCTACGACATCGTGCGCCGCGCCAACGAGGCCGCCGAGGCGCTCATCGCACCGGGTGTGCGCATGTGCGACCTGGACCGCGCCGCGCGCGATGTGATTGAAGACGCGGGCTATGGGCGGTACTTTACGCATCGCCTGGGACACTCGATCGGCTTGCAGGACCACGAGCCGGGAGACGTCTCGCTCGTCAACGAGCAGGTCGTAGAGCCTGGCATGACGTTCTCTATCGAGCCGGGCATCTACCTCCCCGGCCGCACCGGCGTCCGCATCGAGGACCTGGCCCTGGTGACCGAGAACGGCGTCGAGATTCTCAACGCCTACCCCCACGATCCAGTCCGTCTGGGCTAGCCAATGTGACAAAGGGACAACCCCTTTGTCACATTGCGATTACGTCGCGCCACAAAAACGGGCTATCTACTACGTTTAACCCGCATGGGTCGACCATGCGGGTCTTTTTGAAAAATGGCAGGCCCTCTACCTGCAGTTTTGATTTCGTAATTCTCGGTATGGTCGAGGGTTACCGGTCAAACGTAGTAAATAGGCCCATTTCGTGGCAAGCGAGTCAACTAGGGGCACAGGGCAGCCAAAAAGCCCCATCCCAAATTAGCTGCTTTTGAGTTGCGGTGATATACGGACTGTTTTGAGGCTTCTGGCTTGTAAAATAGTCCGCATTTCACCGCAACTGATGAGGGGATGGGTTAGCGCAGCAGACCGGCTACTTCGCCGGCTAGGGTGATGGTGCCGGCTGCACGAAGGACTCGCCTGCGGCATCGAAGGCAGCGAGGGCCTCGGGCACGCTCGGGTATACGCCCGCGAGCTTATCGGCATCAACGAGGGGCGGCGAGCTCCTCCGCCGTCAGGGCGCGATCGGAATCGGTCTGGGTCACGACCACGCGGGGAACGCCGGAACCAAAACGTCAACGATACCCGCCACGTCCTTATCGGCCAGCGCGGCACACAGCAGTGTGGGGCGGTTCTCCACGCACGGATCGATCTCGTCCAGTGCGCTCACAAAAGTTCTCGCAGCTCTGGGGGTTATGGCAGGCATCGATCAGCTTGAGCGGATCGGTTCCCAGCACATCAAATCGGCCCGGCGTGGGGCAGCCCATAAGCGACGCATCAAGCTTGTCATGATCGAGCTCGCGACCCAGGTACCCCTCGCACAGCATAATCGCGCACGCGGCATTCTGCGGCTGATAGGCCGGCTTAACCATACTCGACGTATAGATGGCACGCGGCGTGGTGCAGCTAAACTCAACCGTGTCGCCCACGTGTGCCGGCACCTTGGTCGTCGTATGGCTCACCACGAGCGGCACAACGCCGCACTCGCGGCAACGGGCATCCATCACGCGCTGAACGCTCGGCTCGTGCGTGCCCTCGCCCAGCACAACCAAGCGCCCGGGCTTGATGACGGCAGCCTTCTCCCCCGCAATGGCCTCGAGCGTGTCGCCCAGGATGCGCGTGTGGTCGAGCCCGATGCCGGTGATGGCAACGGCGACGGGATCGGTCGCGCTTGTGGCATCCCAACGCCCGCCCATGCCAACCTCGAGCACGGCAACATCCACCGCGGCCTCGGCAAACACCACAAGTGCGGCAGCCGTCAGTAAGTCAAATGGTGTGATGGAATAGGCGCGCTCCCCGCCGCCACACGGTGCGCATTCACCCGACGTCCCGCCTCAACAGCGGCAGAAACGCCACGGGCAAAGGCCTCGTCACTCACAACGCGCCCATCGACCTCCATGCGCTCGGGATAACGCACCAGCTGCGGCGACGTATACAGCGCGGTTTTTAACCCTCACCACGAAGGATGGCAGCCGAAAAACGCGTAGTCGAAGTCTTGCCATTGGTACCGGCAACCTGGATGCAATCGAAATACTCGTCCGGACGCCCCAGCTCATCGAGCATATCGACAACCGTCTCAAGCAGAGGACCAGCATCCCCAGAAATCCGCCCCGTATCAGCAGCAAGCCCCACAGCCTCATCAAACGAAAGCAACTCAAACGAGAAAGGAACGACATACGACCCAGAACGCTTAGCCATAACCCAAAGTCCCCCATAACAGAAAAAGAGACCCACCAAAAAGAATGAGCCCCTCGCGTTGACAATATCAGCCTTTATCCGCTTGCAGCGAGATCAAGGCCACAACAAGTGGCCCCAACCTACCAGTTGTAAACAACCACGTAAGCGAACTAGAGCGGCCCGACGCTTTGCTCGCCGCAAGTTCCGCACGCAAAGGACAGCACTTAATGTGCTGTCCGTCTTGCGCAGGACTGTCCGCAGCGGAGAGCAAAGCGTCGGGCCGCGTCCCCCAGTACCGCCTACGAGAAGTCAGCAACCTGAGCAGTCAGCGCCGCCAGGATCTCCTTGAGCTCAGCTGCACGGTCCCTCTTCTTCTGGACCACGGCGGGCGCAGCCTTAGCCACAAAGCCCTCGTTGGCGAGCGTCTTCTCGCAGCCGGCGAGCTCCTTCTGAGCCGCGGCAATCTCCTTCTCCAGGCGTGCCTTCTCGGCCGAAAGGTCAACCTTGCCCTCGAGCACCACAAAGACCTCGACGCCGCTGTCGACCACGGCGATGCTCGCAGCCGGCTTCTCAACGTCGGTGCCCATGACCAGCGAGGCAGTGTTCGCCAGCGGCTCGATGGTCGAGCGCAGGCTCTCGAGCTTCTCGATGTCCTCGGCACCGGCGCGCACGACCACGTCGAGCTCGGCCTTGGGGCTCAAGCGATAACGCGAACGCGTGGCGCGGGCGGCGGACACGACGGTGCGGCACAGCTCAAACGCGCGCTCGGCGTCCTCGTCAACATATTTGGCGTAGTCGGCGGGCTCGGGCCACTTGGCGATCATGAGTGCCTCGGCGCGGTCAACGTTGCCCTCGGCATCCAGGTCGAGCACGCTCGCCGGCATGTTGTCCCAGATCTCCTCGGTGACAAACGGCATGAGCGGGTGCATCAGGCGAATGGAGGTGTCGAGCACAAAGATCAGGTTGCGCTGAGCTGTAGACGGCCCTCGCCCTTCAGGCGGGCCTTGGTGACCTCGACGTACCAGTCGCAGACCTCATTCCAGAAGAACTGCTGCACGCCGCGAGCCATGTCGCCAAAGGTGTACGTTCTCAATACCCTCGGTGACCATCTTCACGGCCTTAGCCAGGCGGCTGAACATCCAGGCGTCGGCCGGCGTCTCCACGACGGGCTCGCCGGGCGTGTAGCCCTCCATGTTCATGAGCAGGAAGCGGCTGGCGTTCCAGATCTTGGTGACAAACACTTGGCCTGGTCGGTGCGCGGGCTGTCGATGAGCTTCTTGGTCTTCTTATCGATGTTCGCGTCAAACTTGACGTCCTGGTTGTTGGTGCACAGCGTCAGTAGGTTGTAGCGCATGGCGTCGGCGCCGTACATACCGATAAGGTCCATGGGGTTAACGCCGTTGCCCTTGGACTTCGACATGCGGCTGCCGTCTTTGGCCAGGATCGTGGGGTAGATGACGACGTCGTGGAACGGAACTCGTCCAGGAAGTACAGCGAGCTCATGATCATGCGGGCGACCCACAGCGCGATGATGTCGCGCGCGGTGACGAGCGCCGTCGTAGGATGATGGCCCTCGAGCAGCTCGGGCTTTTGCGGCCAACCCTGCGTGGCAAAGGTCCAAAGCTGGCTCGAAAACCAGGTGTCGAGCACGTCCTCTTCCTGCGCGACATGGTGGCTGCCGCACTTGGGGCACACGTCGGTGTCCTCGGTAAGGGCGTCCTCCCAGCCGCAGTCCTCGCAGTAGAACACGGGAATGCGGTGGCCCCACCACAGCTGGCGGCTGATGCACCAGTCCTTGAGGTTCTCCATCCAGGTGAGATACGTCTGCGTCCAGCGCGAGGGGTGGAAGGTGACCCTGCCGGAGGAGACCGCCTCGGTCGCCGGTCCCTTGAGCTTGTCAACGGCCACAAACCACTGCTCGGACAGCCACGGCTCAAGCGCGGCGTCGCAGCGGTAGCAATGCATCACCGAATGATGGTGGTCTTCCACATGATCGAGCAGGCCGTGCTCCTCGAACCAGGCGACGACCGCTTGGCGGCACTCGTCGCGGCTCATGCCGCTGAACTGGCCGTAGCCTTCCACCACGTGCGCCGTCTCGTCGAAGATGTTGATCTTCTCAAGGCCGTGGCGCTCGCCCATGGCGAAATCGTTCGGGTCGTGCGCAGGCGTGACCTTCACGAAGCCCGTGCCGAAGCCGGCGTCGACGTAGAAGTCGGAGAAGATGGGAATCTCGCGGTCGACGATGGGAAGGCGAACCTTCGCACCGACGAACTTGTCCTTGTCGGATCCTTCGGGGAGACTGCCACGCCGGTGTCGCCGAGCATCGTCCCGGGGCGCGTGGTGGCAACCACAACGTATTCCTGCCCATCGACAGGCTCGACGAGCGGATAGCGCAGGTACCACAGATGGCCGTCTTCTTCCTTGTACTCGGCCGCCTCGTCGTCGGCGATGGCCGTGGTGCAGTGCGGGCACCAGTTGACGATGCGCTTGCCGCGGTAGATCAGGCCGTCGTGATACCAGTCGCAAGAACACCTTGCGCACCGCGGTGGCGTAGTCGGCGTCCATGGTGAAGTGAGGGTCGGAGAAGTCGATCGAGCAACCCATGCGCTTGATCTGCTCGACGATGATGCCGCCGTACTCGTGGGTCCAATCCCAGCAGGCGTCGACAAACTTATCGCGACCGATCTCGCGGCGGGAGATTCCCTCGGACGCGAGCTTCTTGTCGACCTTGGTCTGCGTGGCGATACCGGCGTGGTCGGTGCCCAAGATCCAGCGGGTGGAGACGCCGCGCATGCGGGCCATACGGATGATGGCGTCCTGGATGCAGTCGTCGAGCGCATGGCCCATATGAAGCTTGCCGGTCACGTTCGGAGGCGGAATGGTGACGGTGCAGTCGCCCACGCCGGGGTTGCGGCGATAGTAGTCGCCGGCGAGCCATTTATCGAGCATGCGCTGCTCGACGGCTTCTGCGTCGTAATTCTTCGGCATGTTTTCCATTGGATGCAAGCTCCTTCGATGAAACGTAAGCGGACAGGCGCCGAAACGCCGAGAGGGGCGCCCGCAAAAGGCGCCCGGGAAAGTGCGGTTTAGGAAGCGGGAACAATCTCGGGGACCGTTTCCCCGTGATGTCGCTCGCGCGCACGACGACGTGCGTGGCGGCTTTGTGCTCGGGCAGGTCGTACATGACGTCCTGCAGCACGCGCTCGCAGATCGAGCGCAGGCCGCGAGCGCCCGTGCCGTGCTCCTGCGCCTCGTGGGCGATGGCGCGCAGAGCGTCCTTTTTCGAACTCGAGCGTGGAATCTTCGAACTCGAACATCTTCGTGTACTGCTTCACGAGGGCGTTCTTCGGCTCGGTGAGGATGCGGACAAGGTCGTCCTCGGACAGCTCGTTCAGCGCCGTGATCACCGGGATGCGGCCGACGAACTCGGGGATCATGCCGAACTTGTTCAGGTCCTCGGGAAGCACCTGCGCCAGCAGCTCAGCCTCGGCGTGCTTCTTGCTCTCGGGCAGCTCGGAAGAGAAGCCCAGCCCGCTCTTGCCCACGCGCTGGGCCACGATGTCGGCCAGGCCCACGAACGCCCCGCCCAGGATGAACAGGATGTTCGTCGTGTCGATGTGGATGAGTTCCTGCTGGGGTGCTTGCGCCCGCCCTGCGGCGGCCCGGAGGCCTCGGTGCCCTCGACGAGCTTCAGAAGCGCCTGCTGCACGCCTTCGCCCGAAACGTCGCGCGTGATCGAAGGGTTGTCGCCCTTGCGCGCGATCTTGTCGATCTCGTCGATGAAGACGATGCCGATTTCCGCACGCGGGATATCGAATCGGCGGCATTGATGAGTTTGAGCAGGATGTTCTCCACATCCTCGCCCACGTAGCCAGCCTCGGTAAGCGCGGTAGCGTCGGCGATGGCAAACGGACGCGGATGCGCGCGAGCGTCTGGGCGAGCAGCGTCTTGCCGGAACCGGTGGGAATTTAAAAAGCAAAATGATGTTGCTCCACCTCGTCCATATCGTCGTCGAGCTGCGAATCGCCTTCCTGCGCCTCCGATTCCATGCTGATGCGCTTGTAGTGGTTGTACACGGCCACCGACATGGCGCGCTTGGCGTCCTCCTGGCCCATAACATAGGCCGAAAGCTCGTCATAGATCTCGTGCGGCGTCGGCACGTGCGTAATACCTGGGTTCCGGGCGTCGTCCTCGATGCTCGCCCTCGGCCGATTGGATCCACGGCAGGCTGGGACGCAGCCGGCCGTGGTCGTTGAGGAAGCCCGGCAGCTTGCCGTTGCGGGCAGCGTCCATAAAGTCCGAAGCCAGCGACTCCTCCAGGATCTCGGGCAGGCGGCGACGCACTCGTCGCAGATAAAGATGTTGGTAGGGCCCTTTACAAGGCGGTCACCTGGTCCCCTGCTCTTTTCCGCAGAAGGAGCAGCGAATGTCGCCGGGGTTGCCGTTCTCGTCGAAGTTGTCCTGCATGTTACCGGCCATCCTAGGCGTCCTTCGCGGCAAGTCGCGCGATGGGTGACGATACGGTCGATCAGGCCGTAGTCGAGGGCCTCGGCAGCGGTCAGGTAGTTGTCGCGCTCGGTGTCGGCCTGGACCTTCTCAATGGGCTGGCCGCGAGGCATCGGACGAGGATCTGATTGAGCTCACGGCGAGTCTTCTTGATCTCCTCGGCCACGATCTCGATCTCGGTCTGCTGACCCTGGGCACCGCCGCACTGGGCTGGTGAATCATGACCTTGGAATGCGGCAGGCAGAAGCGCTTACCCTTGGCGCCGGCCGAAAGCAGCACAGCGGCCATGGACGCGGCCATGCCCACGCAAATGGTGGAGACCTGCGGCTTAATGAAGTTCATGGTGTCCAGAATCGCCAGACCGGAGTAAACCTCGCCACCGGGCGAATTGATGTAGAGCGAGATATCCTTCTCGGCATCCTGGCTCTCAAGATGCAGCAGCTGGGCAACGACCAGGTTGGCGCTGACGGAGTTGATCTCCTCGCCCAAGAAGATGATGCGGTCGTTGAGCAGGCGCGAATAGATATCGTAGCTGCGCTCGCCGCGCGGCGTCTGCTCGATAACGTATGGCACGAGGGCGGAATCGAACTTGGCAATCATACGCATCTCCATTTCTCTTCCATATTGGTTCTAACAAACGTACGGTGCCCGCATGCTATGCATTGGCTGGCACCGTACGAAGCAACCGGATAATCGGCTTATAACTTTACCCCATCACGGGCGCATCCATGCGCTCGCAGAAAAGGTGGCGAGAATTACTCGGCGTCCTTGGCGGTCTCGTCGACCTCGGTCACCTTGGCGTTCTCGACCAGGTGGTCGACGGCCTTGGAGCGACGGATGGACTCGCGGACGGCAGGCATGCGGCCATCGGCGATGAACTCGGCCTTGGAAGCCTCGACGTCCTTGACGCCGGCCTTCTCGAACTCGGCGTTGATGTCGTCCTCGGTGACCTCGATCTTGAGCTCACGGGCGAGGGCGTCGAGAGCCAGGGACTCACGGGCAACGTCGTTGGCCTGCTTGTGCAGGTCGCCGATGAACTGCTCCATGGTCAGACCGGAAGCGGGCAGCCAGGTGTCAGCGTCATGCCGCGGGCAGCGAGGTTGGACAGGAAGTTCTGGCCAAGCTCCTCAAAGACGGACTGCTCGTAGTCGGCGTCCATCTCGTCGAGCTGCAGACGCTCGGCGAGAGCGGAGACGCAACGGTTCTCCTTCTCGGCCGGGAGACGGGAAGCCTTGTCCTGCTCGATCTCGAGCTTGATGGCGTCGCGCATGGCGTCGATGCTGTCGAAGCCAAAGTCGGACTTGACGAGGCTCGTCGGTGAGCTCGGGGGTATTGCGGACCTTGATGCCCTTGACGGTGACCTCGACGGTGTGGGTCTCGGCCTCCTCGCCCTCCTCGACCTCGTCGGTCCAGGTGACGGTCTTGACGTCGTCAACGTTGGCACCGATCAGGGCCTCGTTGAACTCCTTGGGGTTGCTGTCGCTACCGGCGATGAGCATGCGGCCCTCGGCGGCGAAGTTGTCGGCGTTCTCGACGGCCTTGAGGTCGACGGTGACGTAGTCCTCGGCCTCGACGGCGCGACCCTCGACGTCCTCGAAGGTAGCACGGTAGTTGAGGAGCATCTCGACCTGGTTGTTAATCTCGGACTCGGTGACCTCCGGGGAGGCATCTCGATCTCGACGGCATCGAAGGAGGAGAGCTCGGCAGCAGGACGCAGGGAGAACTCGACGGTGTAGGTGTAGTCCTCGTGATCCTTGGCGAGGTCGAGCTCCTTGTAGTCACCGTTCTTGGTGGGGACGATGTCCAGCTCGTTGAGGACGGCGGGCTCATTGGCGGCGATCAGGTCATTGGTGGCCTGAGCGACGGGTAGCCTCGGCGCCAAGAGCGGAGTCGATGACCGGACGGGGAGCCTTGCCAGCGCGGAAGCCCGGGAAGCGATACTTCTTGGCGGTGTCCTTGTAGGCCTTCTTGATCGCGGCGTCGACGTCGGCGGCCGGGATGATGACCGTAGCGGTGAGCTTGGCGTCCTTGACGTCAGAAGCGGTGATGTTCAACACGTTCCTCCTCATACTGCCCAGCTTATCTGAGGTGCTGGTACCTTTATGCAACAAAGTGTCGCGACGGCCGAAGCCGACGCGGGTGCGTTGGTGCGGGCGAAAGGACTCGAACCTTCACGGGAATCCCACCAGAACCTAAATCTGGCGCGTCTACCAATTCCGCCACGCCCGCATGAGCGCACAGACTAGGAATGATAGCAGATACGAACGACAAGCGCACGCACACCTTTTGCAGGCGACCTCACCACGGTGCAAGCAAGCGCACGCCACCCCTCTATGAGTTGCGGTGAAATAGTTCCTGTTTGGGGCTCAGTCCTCCAAAACCACGATGGGACCCGGCAGTCTGGCGGTGCCGGCCATGCGCCGGAAAGCGCCCCGGTTTGGGGCCCGGAATGGGATGCGGCTTCCGCTATAGCCATCAACCGGAAACTGCAACCCGTTTTGAGCCCCCTATTCCGGGATGTACTATCCGCCAAAGGCCTCAACCGGAAACTGCAGCCCACAATTCGGTCGAAAAGTGGGCTGCAGTTTCTTGCCAGAGGACGACGGTTCCGCCTACTCCCCAGCAGGGCCTTCTCGGGCGTGATGGGCAGCGAGCGAACCTGGTGGCCGGTGGCGTGTGCCACGGCCGAGGCCACGGCGGCGAGCGGCGTGTTGATGACGACCTCGCCGATCGACTTGGCGCCAAACGGGCCCGTCGGCTCGTAGCTCGGCTCAAAGGCCACGCGAATGCTGCCGATATCCAGGCGCGTGGGCAGCTTGTAGCTCATAAAGTTGCCGGTGCGCAGGCGGCCGCGATCGTCATGCTCGACGATCTCGTAGAGCGCGTGACCGATACCCTGGGCAATGCCGCCCTCGGCCTGGACGCGCGCGAGCGCCTCGTTAATCACGGTGCCGCAGTCCACAGCCGCCGCATAGTCCACCACAGTCACCTTGCCGGTGGCCTTGTCGACCTCGACCTCGGCAATGCCGGCCATAAACGGCGGAGGCGAAACGGGCAGGCAGGCAGAGGCGTGCGAGGTCAGCGCGTCGCCGCCCGCGATATTCTTGACGCACAGGTTGGCAAAGTCGCGCAGCGTAAGGTAGCGATTCTGCTCGCGCGCGGACGCTCGTCGGACAGACGCACGTACTGGCCATCAAAGACCACGGCGGCGGCGTCAACGTCCCACATCTGGGCGGCCTTGGCGCAAATCTTCTCACGCAGCTCGGTCGCGGCGTTCTTGGCGGCAAGGCCCGTCACGTACGTACCCGAGCTCGCGTACGAGCCAGCGTCGAACGGCGACACATCGGTGTCCACGCCGCGCACCACAATGAGCGAGCTCTCCACGCCCAGCTCCTCGGCGGCAATCTGCGCCAGGATCGTGTCGACGCCCATGCCGTTATCGGTGGCGCCGGTGCCGATGGTAATGAAGCCGTCCTCTTCCAGGCGCATGTCGATGCCGGCGATGTCCACGTTGGAGATGCCCGAGCCCTGCATGGTGAGCGCGCAGCCCAGGGCACGCACGCGGTCGCCCAGGTCGACGGCTAGCGGCTTGTCGCGCCAGCCGATCATGTCCATTGCGCGTAGCAGGCAGCGGTCGAGTGCGCAGGCGTTGAGCTTCTCGTTGTAGTACTGCGGCATGACCTCGCCCTCGCGCACGATGTTCTTAAGGCGCAGGTCGGCGGGGTCCATGTGCAGCATGTCGGCGAGCTCGTTGACGGCGCTCTCCACGGCAAACTGGCCCTGGGTGGCACCGTAGCCGCGATACGCGCCGCCGCGGTTGGTGTTGGTGTAGACGGCGTCCCAGCTAAAGCGGCTCGCCTTCACGTGGTTGTAGATGGGCAGGCTCTTGTGGCCCGAAAGGCCGATCGTCGTGGTGGCATGCTCGCCGTACGCGCCGGCATTGGACAGCGTATGCAGATCGATGGCCGTGATGGTGCCGTCGTTCATGGCGCCCAGTTTAACGGTCATCTGCATCTGGTGACGCGAGTTGCCCGCGGTGATGGTCTCCTCGCGGGTGTAGCAGCAATAGCTCGGACGGCCGGTCTGCTGGGTGACGAACGCCACGAAGATCTCGCAGCAGCCCGTCTGCTTGGAGCCAAAGCCGCCGCCGATGCGCGGCAATGACCTGCACCTGCGACTGAGGAATGTCGAGCGACTGAGCGACCATGCGGCGCACGTGGAAGGGCACCTGTGTGGAGGTGGTCACCGAGATGCGGCCGAACGCGTCGGTCGTCGCGAAGGCGCGGAAGGTCTCCATGGGCGCGGTCTGCGTGGCCTGGCTGGTGTAAGGTGCGCTCAAAGACGATGTCGCTCTGGGCGAAGGCCTCGTCCAGGTCGCCAAAATCACTGGTACCGCTGCACACCAAGTTGCGCGGGGACATCGCCGCCCTGCGGGAACATAAAGGTCACGTCGCCCTCGAGGGTGGACCACGATGTCGTTATCGAGCGCCTGGGTAAAGTCGAGCAGCGGCTTGAGCACCTCGTAGTCGACCTTAATGAGCTTGAGTGCCTTGTCGGCGGCCTCCTCGGTCTCGGCGGCTACGATCGCCACCTCCTCGTTTTGGTAACGGACGAGGTTCTCGAGAATCAGGCGGTCGTAGGGACTCGGCTGCGGATAGCTCTGGCCGGCGATGGTAAAGCGGCGCTGGGGCACGTCCTCGTAGGTGTAGACGCCCACGACGCCGGGCACCTTCAGGGCGCGCGACGTATCGATGGAGCGGATCTTGGCGCGGGCATAGGGGCTGCGCTTGAGCTTGACGATCAGCGCGCCGGCGGGCACTATATCGCCCGTGTAGACGGGACGGCCCTCGAGCAGGGCCTTCGAGTCCTTCTTGGACTGCTTGTGGGTGATCTGCTTGTACGAGACGCCGTCGCAGCTGGTGTCGTTGACCGGCAGCTCGGGCATCTCAAAGCCCACCTGCACGCCGGACTCGTTAAGGAAGCGCACGATAGCGCGCAGCTGGCTCTCGTAGCCGCTGCAACGGCAGAGGTTGCCGGCTAGCTGGCGCGAGAGCTCCTCGCGCGTAGCGACGAGGCTCGGATCCTCCTTGGCGGCGCGGGCAAGCGCCAGCACGTTCATGATAAGGCCGGGGGCGCAAAACCGCACTGCTCGGCACCTTCGGCAGCCATCGCGCGGGCGAGCGCCTCGGACTCGGCTTTGAGGCCCTCGAGCGTGGTGACGGAGCGGCCCTCGACGCGCGCGGCGGGAACCGAGCAGCTCAGCACCGGGTCACCGTCGAGCCACACCGTGCACAGGCCGCAAGTTAGTGGTTTCGCAGGCACAGCGCACCGACGCACAACCCTGTTCGCGCAGCAGCGCAAAGAGCATGGTGTCGGGGGCAATCTGAACCTTGACCTTGCGGCCGTTGAGCGTAAAGGAAAGATCGATGAGTTTGGCAGCCATTAGCGCACCTCGCTAGAATCGACGCCGGGCACGCGGCGGCAGGAATACTCGTCCGTGGCAAACTTAGGGATCTGCACGGTCTCGAGCTCGTGCGCAAGCGCGGCCGAAAGCTCGATGCCGGCGGCGCGACGCACAGCCTGGATGGCGAGCGGGGCCGAGATGCGGCGGCGGTAGTCGGCCGAGCCCCACAGGTTGGTGCCGTAGCTCAGCGAGCGCACGGATACGGCCAGGGCGCGAAGCTCGTCCTCGGAAGGCTGCTCGGCAGTAAGGCCGCACGCCTCGCCCTGCAGCAGGGTCGCGCGCAGCGGGCGGGCGCCCACGGTGACGTGCCAGCTGTTGTCCCACCAGGCGGCGGTGACGTTTAAGGAGGGGAAGTCGGTCGCAGCCTTGCGCACGGCCTCATAGCTCGCACGGTAATCGTGCTTAACGACCACCACGTGCTCGATCACGTCACGCACGTAGCCCATGTCCACGAACTCGGCGAGCGGCACGCGGCCGGCACCCGTCAGCTCAACGTACGAATCGAGCGCGAGGAAGGCGGAGAGCACGTCCGAAAAACCAAAGCGACCGTAGATGCTGCCGCCCACCGTGGCGGTATTGCGCAGCTGCACGCCTACGATATCGCGGACGGCGAACTCAAAGACATGGTTGACAAGCGCGTTGAGCTCGGCCCGACACTCGGTCTGCCCTCATGGTCGTATTCCTTCGCCGTGTCGTCGACGTTGTGGAACATGCCACGCATGAGCGTCTCGAGCTTGCCGTCGACCTCTTCGAAGGTCCAGGACAGGTGCTCGGCGTTCTGGCTCATCTCCAGGCCGGACACGAGCACGCCGCCCGCGTTGGCCGCCTTGCCGGGGAAGAACGCGACGCCGTTGCTCTGGAAGTACTCGGTCGCCTCGATCGTGGTCGGCATGTTGGCGCCTTCGCCGACCACCTTGCAGCCGTTTGCAACGAGGGCCTTCGCGTCCTCGATGCCAAGGGTGTTCTCACGGGCGCAGGGAGTGCGATGTCGCAGCGGGGAGCTGCCACACGCCGCGGCCGTCCTCCTCATGCCATGTCGCGTTCGGGCGCTCGTCGACGTACATGGCGAGCGTAACGCCCTTGTCGTGGCCAGAGCGCTTCTTGTTGTAGATGTGCTCGAGCACGGTGTAGTCGATGCCGTCGGGATCCTCGACCCAGCCGTGGGTATCGGAGCAGGCGAGCACCTTGCCGCCGAGCTGAGTGACCTTCTGGACCGCGTAGATAGCGACGTTGCCGGAGCCGTGAACGACGACGTTCTTGCCCTCGAAGGAGTCGCCGCGGCTCTTAAGGTACTCGTCCACAAAGTAGGCCAGACCGTAACCGGTGGCCTCGGTACGGGCGAGCGAGCCGCCAAAGGAGAGGCCCTTGCCGGTAAGGACGCCGGTCCACTCGTTGGTCAGGCGCTTGTACTGACCGAACAGGTAGGCAACCTCGCGGCCGCCAACGCCCAGGTCGCCGGCGGGAACGTCGGTGTTGGGGCCGATGTGGCGATAGAGCTCGGTCATGAAGGACTGGCAGAAGTGCATGATCTCGTTGTTGGACTTGCCCTTGGGGTCAAAGTCGGAGCCGCCCTTGCCGCCGCCCATGGGAAGGGTGGTCAGGCTGTTCTTGAGGATCTGCTCCAGGCCCAGGAACTTGAGCATACCCAGGGTGACCGTCGGATTAAAGCGCAGGCCGCCCTTGTAGGGTCCAATGGCAGAGTTGAACTCGACGCGGTAACCGCGGTTGACCTGAACCTTGCCCTGGTCGTCGACCCAGGGAACACGGAACATGACGATGCGCTCGGGCTCGACGAGGCGCTCCAGGGCGGCCTCCTCGTACTCGGGGTGGGCGTCGAGCGCCGGCTGGATGGTGCCAGAATCTCGGTCGACGGCCTGGATGAACTCAGGCTGCTCGGGATAGCGGGCCTTGAGCTCTTCGAGAACTTTCTGCGTGTAGCTCATGCTTCCTCCAATTGATGGAAAAGAAAAGTGTCGTTCGAGGCGCCCCATGCGCCGCGAGCTTTATCGAGTATGGATAATATCGCACTGTTGCAGCAAAGTTTCGCATAAGCCGACAAGCAGATGTTTCGTTTTGATTACGATGCAGGTAGAAGCGTTTTGAGCACCCGACCCACAAATCGCGTGTTTCGAAGCTGTTTCGTCCACGTGTTCCAAACCACCACATTGGGGACAGACACCTGTGTGGTGGTGCCGGTGGCTAGAGGACGAGCTGATGGTAGTCGGCGGGGGTTATGCGGCCTTCGGTGGCAGCACGGAAGGCGGCGAGTGCATCGCCCGAGAACGGAATGGCCCAGCACAGGCCGCAACCTGCGGTGATGGAGCCGGGCAGCGGCATGATGCGCCCAGGAACACCGGCGGCAAGGCACAGCTGTTCGCATTCCATCACATCGAAGGTGCTGTCGAACGACACGATGATTTTGCGTTCATGGTCGAGAGCATCACCGGACGGGCCTTCGCGGTGTGCATCGCGATACGCCGCGGCGGCCGCTTCCTCTTCCGCAGTATGTCCACAGCCACCGCAACCGCAGGTACAGGGTTCGGACCCGTCGCAAGTGCAAGGTTCTCCCGTGTCGGGACAAATATCGTGAGACATGGCAACTCCAATCGTCAGGCGAGTAACTCGGCCGCCGCAAACTCCTCGGGCGTATTGACGTTCTCGAAGCAGAGCGTCGAGCCGGCGACCGCGACAATCTGAGGCTCGTCCAAATACCCGGCATTCACCCGGTCGATCAGGCAGCGGATTCGCTGACGGTCATCGGCGAGCAGCTCTTGGGCAACCGGCGCACACGCGTCACGGCGCCAGACGGCGCAAAGCGGCTCAATCCCCGCTCCTCGCGCGGCACGCACACGTCGAGCGCCTCGGCCTCGACACAGCCAGCAAGGGCACCGATTAGCTCCGAAGAGACAAACGGCATATCACAGGCGACGATAGCAACGAGAGGCAGCCGGGCCGCAGTCAGCGAACTCGCGATGCCGCGCATGGCGCCCGCCGACCCTTCTAGGTCCGCCACCACACGCGGCACCAGGCCGCCAAACGCGCACTCCTCAAGAAAGGCAAGCTCGCTGGGACGCGACGTCGTCACGACCAACTCGCCGGCAACTGGCGCCAGCCGACCCAGCACGCGTTCGATGAGCGGCTCGCCGCAAAACGCCATGCGAGCCTTATCGCAGCCCATGCGCGAGGACATCCCGCCCGCTTGAACGACGCAAGAAAGATCGGCCCGTCTTACGGTAGTCATACGGCAAACCACCCCCATCGGCATGCTCGAAGCCCGGTGCACGAAGCTAAATACCGCCACCGAAATAGCGACGCTACGAAAAGCTCGTGCAAAAACAAAACAGCGCCTTTGCGGCACGCAGTAAGACCGCGAGCACAAAAGCGCTGGTAGCGTATGGCGGGAACGTATGTGAATCGAACACATCCAAGACGTTTTGCACGCCTCGCAACGGTTTTGAGGACCGCGGAGCCCACCGGAGCCCATCCGTTCCCAAGTGCGGCGGTATTTTACCAAACTAGCAGGGTAGTCTTTTTGGGACGGGGCTTTTTTAGCTGCCCCATCCGGAGCCCTCAAAGCTTAAAACATATTTGACATAGGGTAGCTAAAAAAGCCCCGTCCCAAAAAGACTACCCCGGTGTCGTGCCACGAAAACGGGCCATCTACTACGTTTGACCGGCATGGGTCGAGCATACCCGCGTTTTTAGAAAAACGGCAAACCGTCTACCTGCAGTTTTAATTTCGCGAATTTCGGAATGGTTGAGGGTAGTCGACTAAACGTAGTAAATAGGCCCTTTTCGTGGCGATCAGCCCGACTCAAAGGCTCAAGGTGGCCAGCTTCGTCTGGCCACCCTCAAAAAAGTTGCGGTGGAATAGTTCCTGGTTTGGCGTTAGATGCCGAAAACAGGAACTATTTCACCGCAACTGATAAGGGTGGGCTAGCGCAGGGACCTCAGGCCGCCGGCATCCTTGTCGAGCACCGTAAAGCGCACGGCATCCAGGTGCTCCAAGATGCTGATGGCACGCTTGCGCGACACACCCAGCACCTCGCGCAGGGCGCTCGTGGTGGCAGCGCCGCCGGCTGCCTCAATGGCGGCGGCAACAAGCTCGCGCGCATGGGCCTCGGCGGCGACAGACAGGGCAACGTCGCGCTCGACCTTCACGATCGAGCGGTTGAGCGAAAGCTCACGCAGGGCACGCGTCATGGTGTCGCGATCGAGCTGCAGTTGCTCGCCCACCTCGGGCAACGTCGGTGCATCGAGGCCGGCTTCGTCCAGCAAGGCAACGATACGTTCGCAGGCCTCGCGCACCACACGCGCCGCGGCGGCAGCGGAGTGCGGGTCGAACACCTCGGCGCCCTCGGCGGCACACACGCCGCGCGAGCAGCCCTCGGCAATCAGAGCCGCGGCAACGCCTTCATCAGCAGCAGGCCACGCAGCATGGGCAACGGCACCAGGCGTAAAGCCCGTCTCCTTGGGAGCCGCCGCGTGCATGGCCGACAGGGTCGCCGCCAGTGCATCCATCGCGGCGTCGAGCACCACGGCATCCGCCAAGAGGTCCGCATCACCCACGGCAAGCTTGCGAACGGAGCCCTGCGCCACCAACCCGCGCAGTGCGGCATCGACCTCGCCGATACCAAGATCCAAAGCCTCGGCGATATCAACCGTCGTAACCGGCAGCGTCTGCAGCGCCAGCCAAGCGCCCACACCGCCCGCGATATCGCCGGACTCGAGCGCCGCATACAGCGCACGCTCTCCTTCGGCAAGCTCGCGCGAGCGACGGCAGCGCGAAAGCAGCACGCGCCCACCGCCAATGAGCATAACGGGCGAATACGACAGCACCACGGCATGGTCCCCGGCACGTAGCGGCAGCGAGTTTTCCAAGCGCACCTGAACATTACGGGTCTCGCCCACCGCCATGGGGGGCCTCGCCCTCCATGAACATGATGCGACCGACAACCTCGGCCGTACCCGCCATCACGTGCACACGCGCACCCGACTCGAGCACACGCGGCTTGGCTCCCTCGCGGCCCAAATACGTAAACGTCATCATAAAGCGCATCGTCTGGCCAAAGCGGCCCGCCACGCCGAGCATCTCACCGCGATCGAGCGTGGCGACGGCATCGCCCACCAAGTTGAGCGCCACACGCTGACCGGGCAACGCCCGCGGCGTATCGCCATGCACCTGAATCCCACGTACGCGACAGACCGTACGCGACGGCAGCGCGACGAGCTCATCCCCCCACCGCGACGGGCGCATCGTGCAACGTTCCCGTCACCACGGTACCGGCGCCTTTGATCGTAAAGCAGCGGTCGATGGGCAGACGAGGCGCGGCATCGGTGAGCTCGGCACGGGCGCGGCAGGCATCCCAGCAAGCGGCAACCTGCTCGTCGAGCGCCGCCAGCAGGTCATCGATCCCCACGCCGGTCTTAGACGACACGGGCACAATCGGCGCGCCCGCAAACACGGTACCCGACAAAGTCATCGACATCGAGCTCGGCAAGCTCGGTCATCTCGGCGTCGGCCAGGTCGCACATCGTCAGCGCGACCACCATATGCGTAACGCCCAACAGCTCCAGCACATGCACGCTCGCGGGTCTGCGGCATCACGCCCTCGACGGCCGAAACCACCAGCACGGCCACGTCGATACCTGTGGCACCCCTGCACCATGGCGCGCAAGTAATGCGCATGGCCCGGCACGTCGACCAGGCCCACGATCTTGCCACTCGGCAGCGCCAGCTCGCCAAAGCCAAGCTCAACCGTCATGCCGCGACGACGCTCAACTTCCAGGCGGTCGGGGTTTTTGCCCGTCAGCGCCTCGATGAGCGCCGACTTACCGTGGTCGACATGGCCCGCCGTGCCAACGATAACGGACACTCCACCAGCGCTTGAACCTCACTCATCGAGCAATCGCCTTCTCAACGCATGCGGCAAGCGTCGACGCCGCTGTCTCGATATCGCGGTCGCCCACGAGCGTGCGCACATCAAACAAAATGCGATCGTGCGAGGCGCGCGTGACGACCGGCGTATCGAAGTCTTGAACGAGCGAGCGCTTGAGCGCGTCAACGGAAAGACGTTCATCGACAAGGCGCACGGCAACGCACATGGTTGGCAGCTCGACGGTGGGCAGCGAGCCGCCGCCGGGAGTCGACGACTCCTCGACGATTTCCACCTGCACAGCACACGGGCAGCCAGCCTTATCGAGGCCCGCCACCATCAGCTCGCGCAGCTTTGCGTGCGCGACGCCCAGATGAGTCTGCGGGGGAGCGTGAGCATGTTGAGCACCGGCACCTCGCGATGGGCCACATCCGCCCCGTCCATGTAGATGCGCAGTGTAGCCTCGAGCGCCGCCAGTGCGAGCTTACCCGGACGCAGGGCACGCATAAGCGGATGCGACCCGCAGGTCTGGACCAGATCGCGGCGGCCCATGATAATGCCCGCCTGCGCCGCGCCCAGCAGCTTATCGCCTGAGCACGACACGATATCGAGCCCCGCCGCGACCGAAGCCGGCGTGGGCTCCTCACCGCCGCGCACCAAGATGTCGTCGGGCAGCAGCGCGCCCGACCCTGGTCCTCGTAGAACAGCAGTCCATGCTTGTGAGCAAGCGCCGCAAGCTCCCGAGAACCTACCTCCTCGTGAAAACCCTCGATGCGATAGTTGGAAGGATGAACCTTCAGGATCATGGCCGTTTCGGGCGTGATGGCACGCTCGTAGTCGCCCAGGTGTGTGCGGTTGGTGGCGCCGACCTCGACAAGTTTGGCGCCCGAGGCCGCCATGACGTCGGGAATACGGAAGCTGCCACCGATCTCGACAAGCTCGCCGCGGCTGACGATGACTTCCCTGCCTGCGGCATGGGTCGCCAGCACCAACAGCACGGCGGCCGCGTTATTGTTGACGACCAACGCGTTCGGCACCGGTTAGCGAGCGGATCAGTTGCGCAGCGGTGCTCCTTGCGCGACCCGCGCGAACAGGTATCGACGTTGTACTCGAGCGTGCTATACCCGCGCGCAACCTCGGCCACGGCCTTGGCGGCGGATTCCGCGAGCGGGGCGCGACCCAAGTTGGTATGGATGACCACGCCAGTGGCGTTGACGGCAGGACGCAGGCTCGGCAGTGCGGATCGATGCGCACGCCACTCGATTGCCGAGGCCAGGTCGCGCTTAGAGCGCGGGGCGGCACCGGCGCGAATGGCGGAGCGCTCCTCGTCGAGCTGGCCGTGACGGCGGCATGCACCACCGCGTCGCAGGTCTCCCCCGCCGCCTTCACAACCGGCCACTCTGCGAGCAGCTCGTTGACGGAAGGAATAGCGCGAAGGCGGGCGCGTACCTCATCGGACATGTTCTGGCTATCGCTCATATGAGGCCTTTCAAAACCAAAAAGTGAATCAATCGTTCGGACGTCAAGCAATCAGACAAATCGATCGGCTGAGTCAATCATTCGCTATTATCCTCGCGCGCCGCGATCTTTTCCACGCGAACGGCGTTTTCCTGGGTGAGCGCGGCACCCGTCAACGGGTCCCAGCGCAACGGCGTGTGGTCGAGCGGGCCCACGCCCAAGGCTTGAGCGCCACCGGCATCGGCGCCAAACGAACGCCCACCGGGGGCGGCCGACGTAAAGATGCACGCCGAATGCAGATACGGCGTCGTCTCCACGCGCACGCGGTCGCGGCCCATATCGCTCACGAGTTCGACGACCTCGCCGTCGGCGATGCCCATGCGCGCAGCAGCATCGGCATTCATCTGCACGGCATCCAGGTCCGATCCAGCCTCGGCGGCACCTTGGGCCGCGAGCCTACAGCGAGGTATGCGACTCAAAGGGGCGGTTGCCGCTAATGAGGCGAAACATCCCCGGGCCGGGCCCACCATGGGAGCGATCCAGTTGGGTACACCCCAGACCGGCTCGCTCCCACACGTCGCTTGCCAGCGCAATCCTGCCGCCACCCAGGGGAATCGCCGGCTCGCCCGTACGCGACGGCAACGCAACACCCGTGTCGGCCCAGCCGCGTTCCTTGAGCTCGTCCAGATCGATCCCAAACGGTGCCACCTGGGCAGCCGCCAGATCGTCAGACGTAAACTGGAAGTACTCGCCCACACCACACGCCTGTGCCAGACCAGCAAAAGGATCTCCCGACCGGGACGTGTGCCGTCATGCTGCACGGGCAGCACGGCGTTGCGGTAGAACACGCGCATCGTTGACGCCCGCCACCGTTCCCACGCCGCGGTCGGCCTCCAGATACGTCACGTCGGGCAGCACGAAGTCAGAAGCGCGCGCTGTCTCGACCAGCGAATATCAACGGTCACGAGCAAGTCGAGCTGTTGCAAAATACCCAACCAAGCCTGCGCATTGCCATAGCCCGCACCGGGGTTACTGGCATAGACGATGAGCCCACGCAAATCGCCGGCAAGAATCGACTGACCGATGGTCGTGCACAGACCGCGCTCGGGGTCGACGAGCGGATAGCGCTCGGACCCCAACTTGGGCTCACACGGCATCGACGGCGTCGCAAAGCGTGCGGGATCGAGGTCGCCCAACACAAGCGGCGTGGATGGGTTGAGGGCACCGCGCGGCGTGTCCGATGCAGCCCAGCAGCACATCGACCATACAGATAGCTCGCGCGGTCTGGGTGCTATTGGCATACGCGATACCGATGCCACCATGAAAGCCAGCGTCCACCACCGCAGCAGGCGCCGCGGCAGCCAAATCTCGCGCAGTCGCACGGATATCGTCCGCCGGCACGTCGCACATCGACTCGGCCCACTCGGGCGTCCAAGCACGGGCCGCCTGTGCCAGCTCGTCAAAACCCGTGGTATAGCGGTCCACGAACTCGTGGTCGAACAGGTCCTCGGCTACCAGCACATGTGCGATACCCAACAGCAGCGCCAAGTCGCAGCCCGGGCGCACGCGGAGCCAGCGATCGGCAATAGCAGCCGAACCGCTGCGCCGGGGGTCGACCACGATAATCTTCGCCCCGCGCCGGCGCGCATCGTTGAGCGCATCAACGGCTCCCATCGTCGACGAATCGACAATGGAACGCCCCAAGTACATGATGCAATCAGTATGTGACAGGTCGGACGCGGGGCTGTAGCCCAGACTGTGCTCCCAACCGGTAAGTCGGCTTACCTCGCAGGCGCCATCGGCACCGTACACATTAGGCGAGCCCAGCGCATGCATAAGACGATAGGCCCAGTAGCGGTCGAACGAAGGCACGCCGAGCGTCATGCCCAGCGCACGAGGCCCGCACTCGTCAACAATCCCCAAAAGGCGCTCGGCAATCTGGGCAAACGCCTCGTCCCAGGAAATCGCATCGAACCCCGAGCCATCAGTTCGACGGCGCATGGGCTGCAAAATCCGGTCGCGCTCATCAAACGGCATAGACAGGCGATGCCGCCCGCGGGCGCACAGAGCTCGCGCCGCGCATGGATGCCCCGGCACCGGCAGCTCGGCCACCACGCGACCATCCTCAACGCGTGCCGCAAAGGCGCAATCGGCATAGCATCCCCCGCATGTGGTCACCACGGCGCGACCGTCACGCTTCACAGCAGATGCCATCTCGATTACCCCTTTCATCAGCCAAACACAACAGGCCAAAAGCCCGGCAACGAGTCCCGGACCCAAAAAGCCTCCCGCACGGCAACGCCCCGCGGGAGGCCCAACGTCAAACAGACGATACCTTACGCCTCGGACTTCTTGGCGTAGACAAACCAGTAGCCGAGCGCGACCAGAACCGCGCCGCCCACGATGTTGCCCAGCGTGGCGGCGGACAGGTTAAACGCAATGCCCGCGGCGTTGAGTGCATCGGCACCGGCGACGTCGGCACCATAGCCGCACGCGTGCATCACGGCACCCATGGGCAAAAAGTACATGTTGGCAACGCAGTGCTCAAAACCGCAGGCCACAAAGGCGGCGATGGGCAGCAGAATGCCCACGACCTTATCGACCACGGTCTTGCCGGCGGTACCGATCCACGGCCAGGCACACAAAGATGTTGCACAGGATGCCGCGGAAGAAGATCGTCACCCAGTCGATCGTCACCTTGCCGGCGGCAACGCTCACCATGGAATTGGCGACCGCCTCGCCGTTGAGCTTGTAGATGCCGGCCATGTACACCAAAAAAGACGATGAACAGAGCGCCGACAAAATTGCCGACCCACACGACGACCCAGGCCTTGAGCATCTGGACCAGAGTAATCTTATTGCTCTTGAGCGCGCAGACCATAAGCGAATTGCCGGTGAACAGCTCGGCGCCACACACCAGCACCAGCACCAGGCCCAGGCAAAAGCACAGGCCGCCCACGACGCGCTGGGCGCCCCAGCCCAGCGTGCTATCGCTCAAGAACACGGTAAAGAACAGGCCACCGAAGGCAATGAACGCGCCGGCGAACATCGCCAAAACAAAGGCCTTTGCGACCGGCAGGTTGGCCTTGGTTACGCCGGCGACCTCGGTTTTGGCCTCGATCGCGGCGGGCGCCAGGCAATCGGGAGCGGGATACTCCACCTTGGAATCTGCCATGTCAATCACTTCTTTCCTAATCAGCAGGGACAAGCGCTCCTATTGCTCTTGCCCCAAGCGGACAAAGTGGGAAAAGTCGTTGGCGGCCACGGCGTCGTACACG